>ERZ772945.214-NODE-214-length-48775-cov-49.170833_pt1 | contig 48775 bp, 69 predicted proteins | sample MGYA00511681_ERZ772945 | MGnify/ENA primary metagenome ERZ772945 (study PRJEB29015, sample SAMEA2737943) | human oral metagenome | biome: human oral; feature: human-associated habitat; material: dental | place: China | collected 2143 ...
GCGGCGTGAGAGTTCCGATCCGCTCGGCAGCTCTTTCAGCCACTCATCCAATGGGTTCTTATACTCCTCCATCGTTTACCTCCTCCACGGCGGCAGGATGTGTGCGGCTTCCGGCGCAATGGTCGGACAAGTGACCTGCACGCCCGCCGAGAATACGGCGATATTTGCAAGGTCACTGTTTGCTTCAATCAGCTGCGCCATCGCGGATTCCTTGCCGTACACCTTGTAGGCAATCATGTCCCATGTATCCCCCTGTATGCTTGTGTAGATATCAGTCATAGGACAGCCTCCTCTCATGCGCTTTCTGCCCATTGAGGAGCGTCGGGAACATAGCGATAAGTTCCTGCTTCTGTCGCTCAAGTTCCGCGCGCAGCTGCTCCACAACGCCCGCCTCTGCCGTTCCGTCAATGTGAATGGTTGGGTTGAAGGTGATGTTCACTCCGCCGCTCGGCGGCGGCATCGCTGCAACGGTCGGGCTTTGCATCGGAGTCGGTGCTTGCGTCATCGCCATTGTTGCCGCTTGCTCCGGCAGGAGTCCGAGCATTGCGCCCGTCTGCCTCCATAAGCTCGCCGCACGGGCGCTGCCGTCAATCGGGATTGCCGCCTCTGCTGACTCCTCTGCAAAAGTCGTAAGGAATGCACCCTTTTGGTAGATTCCGCCGCGTGCATTTTGCGCTGCGCTAATCCCAACGCTGAATCCTCCCGAAAAGCTCGCCTTTATGTTGTCCCATGCTCCGCTGAGGGTGTTTGATACTGCGTCTGGTATCTGACTGATCCAGTTTATAACGGCATTATACGCATCGCTTGCCCACGCACTAGCCGCCGCTACAAACGCTGCGCCCGCCTCTGCGCAATGCGTCGGCAGGTTCATGAGGAATATATATGCCTCATTGACGGTGTTCGTTATCCATGTGATAACGGTCGTGTATGCCGCTATGAGCCACGCGACGGATGCCTCAAGGAATGCTGCGCCCGCCTCCATGCAGTAGCCCGGCAGATTCATAAGGAATATATACGTATCATTGACTATCTGCGTTAGTCTCTCGACAAAAGCCGTATACGTCGCCGACAACCATGCGACTGCCGCCGCTAGGAACGCCGTCCCTGCCGCGATACAGTATCCCGGCAGTCGCATAAGGAATCCCGCAATCGCCGCGACCATATTTAGATAGAGCCTCGGCAGGGATACAATGATGCCCGCCATAAATCCAATCGCAAATGCGACGCGCTCAGGAATTTTCATAATGAAATCAATCGCCGCCGAAATGAACGATTGTATCCCTGCAACGATTGCTGTTCCGAGTCCTGTGAAGAACTCTCCTGTCGTGGTCAGCGCGGATGATATCGCGTCTACGATATCCGATCCAAGCTGTGTAAAAAACGCGCCCGCCGCCGACCATGCCGCCTGTATCCCCTCCCATGCTTTATCTGCATACTCTCGTACACCGTCAAAATGGGTGTAGAGGAGGTAAATCGCCCCGATGACCGCCGCAATGGCAAGAACAATCAGCCCGATGGGGTTCGCCGTCATCGCCGCGTTCCATGCCCACTGTGCCGCTGCTGCAATTTTTGTCGCGAGTTGAAGCCCTTTGACAAACTCAGCGGCGAGTTGGAATGACGCATAAGCGAGGGCTGCACCTTGTACGATCAGGGTCATTCCTGCGATTGTTATGATAAGCGCAGCAATCCCCGCCGCCACTCCGGCGATGATTACCACTAACTCCTCATTTCTCGATGCCCACTCAGCGATTGATGTGAGAACAGGCGCAATGCTCGCAAACACCTGACCAACGGCAGGAAGTAGGACGCTCCCAATCGTGACGGCTACGGCATTCAGAGTGTTTTTCGCAAGCTGGATTTGATTCTCGGTCGTCTGACTGCGCGCTGCGTATTCCTGCTCCATAGACCCTGCATACTTTGTCGCATCTGCAACTTTGTCAAAGTTCTCCTGCATGTTCTCAAGATTGCCGAGGAGCGGTGCAATTGCTCCGATGGACTCTTTGCCAAAGAGATCTTGCAATGTCGCCGCTTGCTTGTCCGCGTCAAGTGCCTGAATTGCCTTCATCACGTCGATGATTGCGCCCTTCGCGTCTACCTGCATCCGGCTCGCTACATCCTCGGCGGTCATCCCCAGTGAAGCGAACGCGGCAGCTTGCGACTTTGTTGCCCCCGCCCCTGCGCTCATACCGAGGATGAGGTTCTTAATTCCCGTTGCGGCAATTTCTGACGATGTTCCTGTTCCGACGATGGATGCACCAAGCGCGGCGATCTCGCCGGAGGCAACACCGCCGACTTCGCCGAGTGGACCGATGCGCGTCACAACATCCGAGATGAGCGGCGCAGATGCCGCCGTCGTGTTACCGAGATAGTTTACTTTATCTGCAAGCGCAACGACTTCCTCTTGATTCATTTTGAACGCCGTGCGCCATTTCGCCATCATATCGCCCGCTTGATCGGCGGTAATGTCAAAGGCGATGCCCATCTTCGTTGCGGACTCTGCAAACGCAAGCAGATCCTCACGAGCAATTCCGGACTGACCGCCCGCCGCCACGATCTGCGCGATCCCTTCTGCCGCCATCGGCAGCTCTGTCGATAGTTTGAGAATATCGCCCGACATTGCCTTAAACTGTTCCGGCGTGTCGAAGTCAACGACCTTCCGCACGTCTGCCATGACGGACTCAAATTTGATCGCCTCTTGTGTTGACTCGATCAGCGGCGCGGCGATTGCTCCCGCCATAAGCGTAGCTTCGAGGAAGTTCCCTTTTGCCGCGCTGAATTTATCACTTGCTCCCTGACGCTTCTCGCGCAGCCCTGCCATTCTCTCACGGTGCGCTATCGCGGCTTTTTCCTTGTCGATGGTTTTCTGTAGAGCTTCCTGTGCGGCGCGCTGGCTCTCGGCGAAATTCTTTGTCGATATGCCCGCCTCGGCGAGCGATGTACGCACGCCTTGGAGTGCGGTCTGCTGACTTGACAGCGTGTTTTTTAAGTTCGTCGCATCCTTCTTTGCGGCATCGAACTCCCTGCCGAGTGCCTTTGTCCGTTCCTCGCTCTCCTTGTATGCGGCGGTCATACTCCTAATTTCCGCCTTTGCCGCTTTGAAGGTCGCAGGTGTAATCGTCCCCTTCATGCGCTCGAGGCTTTCCTTTGCCTGATCGACGCGTGCTTTGAGCGCCGCCGTCTCCTGCTGCGATGCCTTGAACTCTCCTGCGAGTGTCGCCGCGCGGGCGCGTGCCTCGGTAAGACTGCTTGACGTATCCTGTACAGCACGCTTGAGGGTCATAAACTGCGCCGACTTTGCGCCGATATTTGCAAGCTCGCCCTCATATTTACGCAGGGCTGCCGTCCCCTGCTCCATTTGGGAGTTGACCGCATGTGCGGTCTGTGCGACGCTCTGAATCGACTGCGCCGCTTTTGCAACGCCCGCCGCAATACTGCCGTCAATCGTTGCTTTGAGTGCGATTGCAAGCGCGAATGTTTTTCCGGTTGACAAAGCATCACCTCCCGTTTATGCTAAAGATGCCGATATTCCTAGATTTTATTGAATGGAGGGCGTAATGATGACCGTATTTCTTGCGATTCTTCTCGTAGTTATCCCCGTCCTGTTCTTTTTGATGTTCGCGACAAACGCCATCGCCTTGATTGTCAGCGGGTGCGCGGATCTCCTTGAATGGTTCTATGATCGTTTTTATCGCGGCAAATCAGATGCGCCGCTTCCTGCTTCTCAAAATCTCGTCCGCAATCTTCCATAATTCCATAGAGCCGCCCGCGAGGCGGCTATTTTTTATTTACGGCCTTCTTTGCCGCCTCATTTTCAATGTCGATCTCTGCGTTCATGATTTTCATCCAACAGCCAAATTCCCCCGTCGGCATTTCAAGGAACACGCCGATGGGGGAATTGCTGTATTTTGCCATGCGCAGAGCAGAGCGCCGGAGGTTTTCCCCTATCGCGATCCCATTAAAAAATTCTGTACCTTGAGGCAGACAGCCGTGAAGTCCGCGCCCGAAAGTTCCAAAATCTCATCGTATTTCACCTTTGCCGCCGCCGCTGCAACACGTGCCTGATACGACTGCGAGAGCGCCATGACACTGATCAGAGGATCATCCTTCTTTGCCTCCTTCTCGCACCTCAGGAGGATGTATCCTGTCACGCGATCGAAGTCAAGGTGAATCTCATCCGCTCCATTGTGCATCGGCTTCTTGAGGTGGATCACGTTCGCCTCGTCAACGGGTTCAGCGTCGTATACTTCAACGCTCTCTGCTTCCGCTTCTGATGTAATGTCCAGTTTGTTCTTTTTGTCGTCTGCCATTGCCACGTCCTCCTCAGTTCATGCCGATGTTCTTGCGAACTTGCGCCAGCAGGTCTTTCCCACCGATCACTGCCTTGTAACCGTACTTATCGATCTCCGCAAGTGTCTCGCCGCCGTATTCGAGCTTGTAGTAGTGCGCCTCAATCGTGGTGCTGCTCCCCGACGTATTGCCCGACTCAAGACTGCCGCCCGAATAACTCTTGACGCGCCCGCGCACAACCACGCGATAGCGGTCATGTGTGTACTCTTCCGCGCCGGAATCGAATCCCTGCACATCAGAATATGCCTCGAACTTGATTGCCTTGCCGCCATGATAGCGCATCGCCGTTTTCGTCGGCACTTGCCAGTTTACCTTGACTTCAAGGCTTTCAAAATGCCCGTGAATCGGTGCGGACATTGTGCCCGCGATTCCGATCCCCTTCACGTCCGTGGTCATAGACGAGAGATCAGCAAGCTCCACACTGGATGCGCTGATGCAGTCGTCGTTTCCGTCGATGTAGCAGCGCATATCGTTGATTACTTCTGGAATGGTCATCTATTTTGCCTCCTTTCTCAGCCAAAGAGCGCCTTGAAGTTATTGACATCGTACTCGAGGATGTCGTTGATCTCCTGTGCCGGGACGGGCGGCGTGATGTAGCTGTGTACACGAATAATCCCTTGCAGGAGATCGGTCGTCGGATTCTCCTCTTCGAGGAATTTCACATCTGCACCAAGCAGGAAGCCGCGCGATACCAATCCGTTCAGCCGGATTTTCTCAGAGTCGATGATCGTCCGAATAAGACGCGGCATGAGTGGACGATCCACCTTCTGCCAATAGATCAGGATGAATGTCTGGTACTGCCAGTCGAACATGCGGCGAACGCAGATGAACGTGTCCTTCACGTCCGTTACGGACGGGTATGCTCCCGTGTAGTTCCCCCAGCTCTTCCATCCGCCGCTAAAATTGAGCGCTGTCATAATGCCCTGACTGTTGAGGAGGTTTGCCTGATCGAGTGAGAGTGCGACTTCCGTGCCGTCCTTGAGGCAGATCCCCGTCGCCTGCATGGAGAGGTTCGACGGACTCTGATACGGCACATCCTCATTCGCCGCATCCATGACGCCGATGATTCCTAGGATATGCGTTGACATGCGGAATACCATATCACCGCTGCGCACGCACGGCCAGCATACGACCTGATTCACGCCCGTATAACTGTTCTTGTTCTTCCACTCGTTCACGTCAGAGTAGTGTTTCACTGCGCCCGTGTCCACGTCGGTCAGGCAGATGCAGCGGAAAAGTCCTGAGATGTTCATTGCCTTTGCCTTCATGACAGCGGCAACGCTCGGATGATCCGACCATCCCGGCGCAGCGACAATCCCCGGAACAAGCGAAAAGAGCGTATAGATGGAGTCGAGCCACTCAAGCCCCGCCGTCCCGTTTTTACTCGCGCCGCCGATGATGTCTGCATCTTTTACTTTCGACGGGTCAATCCTCGTGTACTCAAGATAGAGTTTGTCAGCGTTCTTGAGTGCGCCCGTCGGCGTAACCGAGATAACGAGCCGCCCTTCATCGTCGTACGCCGCTGTGTAGTCCGTGAGGTTCTTCGCAGGTTCTGCCGCCGCCGATGATTTGACCTTGAGTGATGCGATCAGCACGGGATCGTCGAGCACGACGCGCCCTTCTGTGACCGTACGCCCGTCAGTATCCTTGATCTCTGCCTTATGTTTTGCAGGGTCAAGGACGTTGACAAAGATGATCGGCTTGACTCCATAGAGTTTGAACTGCGCATACATGACCTCGGAAAGCGTGTATTCGTCCCAGTTCTCCGAATATCCAAGTGCTGCCACCGCCTCATTCCAGCCGTAGCAAATAACAGGTCGATTGACGTTCTTAGCGGGGTCAGTCGTCAGATGGACGGGTGCCGTCCCAAACACGACGGGCAGTCCCGCCGTGGTGTTTACGGGTGGAAGAATGGAGGTCGGTACTTCCTTCACCCGTACGCCGTGAAAAAATGCCATATTCTTTACCGCCTTTCCTTTTTCTCATGCTCCTGCACGGCTTTCTGGTACAGGACATTGAAGAGTGATCCCGCCTCCCCGACTTCTGCGCGTGCCGCATCGAGGTTTCCCGGGGAAACAAAAAGCGGAGCGTGGATTGGATCGTCCTTGAACGCCTCCGGAATCCCGTCCGCAAATACTTTATACGTTGAAAGATCTCTGCTTCGATTGCTCGGGCCGATATAGATCATCGGCTGTGCAGTCACTTCGACAGGAGTTTCTTTCTCCTTCTTTTTGGGCGGTGCTTTCTTCCCCGCCATTTCTGTCCCTTCCATTGCTTCTCCTTTCACATCCTGCCGAGAATGTCATTCCGCATGTTCTTGACGATTGGCAGGATTACGTCAAAATCAATGCGCCCCCAGTATTTCGGATAGGGCTGTTCATCCGGGATGCTTGTTTCGAGTTCCCCGTCCGCAATCTGCCAACGGTTCTTGATCGGGTTTTTAGAGAGCAGCGAGAAGCGCAGAAACTCCAAAACGTGATAGAGACTTTCTGCGCCTCCCTTCTCCGCCTCGGGACATACAACGACATAGACCGCCATACTTGCAAGGCGGTCTTTTTTCTCGTCCTTCATCTTGTGCGGACGGATGACGATGTGCGGGCATTGCTCCTTCTTCATCGTCCTCACATCGGCAATCGGCAAAAAGCCCGCATGGGCTTCCCCCGTGCCTGACTTTTCGTCATAACGTGCAATCTCGTCGCGCAGAAAATCCGCGATCTCCTCCGCGCATCGCCACGGTGTCATGTTTTCCCTCCTATGCGCCGTTCAAGTTCATGAATCATGCGCCCTTCGTACTTCTCCAACATAGCATCGGTTGTTTCTTCAATCACGCTGTCCTCATCGAACATCTGAGGGATGGACGGACCATAGATGCCCTTGAGTGGGTAGCGATCCGCCCCCTCGCGCATGAGTGGGGCATCTCCGTGCATAAAGGAGCGTGGGACAACGCCGCCGCTGTCCTGCTTGATGGACACGAAAACGCCGTCCTTTCGCCGCCGCGTTCCACGAAAGTTCTTGACAGGTTCTGTGCCACCCTCAATGCGTATGACGGTATCAAGCGTGCTCGGATTCTCGACTTTCATGCGGGATTTTGCAACGCCTGCCTTGATGGTGTAGACTTCGCGCATTTTCTTTGCGCCTACGGTCATACCATGACGCGCTGCGCGTTTTCCCGATGCGCCGAGTGCGGCGTGCAGTTCGCGCCCTGAGAGTGATGAGAGTGCCCGTCTAATTTTCTCTGCGTCATCCTTCGACACGTCCACTTTTATCATTCCGGCATTCCTCCCCTCGTCAACTGTCATGCCCCTTGAGTACGATGGATAGCAGTCCCGCCTCATGCGTGCACGAATCCACAAGCATGACTTCTCCGTCAAGGTCGAACCGCATTCCCTCAACGGGGATCTCCGTGAGTAGGCGCGACTCAACGTGTACAGTCACACTTGCGCCGTGGATGCCCTCGTATGCGTCATACGTCGCGCCTCGTATGTATTTCTCCTCGGTGCGCGGTTTTTCCAAAACGCACAGACAGATTGTCCCGTTGAGGTCATGCTCCTCCGCGAATTCATCGACATCAAAAAACACGTCCCTCAGATCCTCGGTGAGATCCTCCTTGAACGTGTTCATTTTTTCTTGCCTCTACTCTTCCCTTTTGCGGGTTCTCCGTCCGTCTGAACGGCGGCGGCGGGGTCAACTGCAGGGATTCCCCCTGCATCATCCTCGCTGTCCGAATCGGACACGTCGTCTGATGTGCCGCCATCCTCGTTTTCGATGTCGGCATCCTCGTCTGACACATCCTCAACGTCCGCAAGGTCGTCTCCGTGGTAGATTTCGAGGTCGCCGCCCGAGTGGGCAACGAGCCGCTTTGCTATCTTTGGATTCTCAATCTCTACCACGTCGCCCGCCTTGTAGATCTCGCCGTTATGTGACAGGCAGAACCGCTTGACGATAATCTTCATCGTGCTCACCCTTTCGTCTTGATCAACGCCCAGTCATCCGCCCACTCCGGCGCAAGGAGAAAGCGGCTATACATCGTGAGAGAAATGACGTGCGTATCATCGTTCCCGCTGTAGTACGGTACATACTGCCCGATGAACGTGTCATATCCCGTTTTCTGCTGATTGAGCAGTGTGACCGCGCCATGCAGCTGACGCCCGCGTCCCGGTACGGCGATGATTACGTCATTGTCGCCGAGGAACGGCTTCACCGTGCCGTCATCGTCTGTGTACGTCTCCGTGTAGCTATACATTTCGAGATTCAGCGACTGCAAAAGCCCGATGCGGCGAATCTGCGGACTCGTGAAGCGCGGCGCAAGGGAGAGCATCGCAAGGTTCTCACGGTTCGGAATGGCGAGCCACTCGCGCATTTGCGTGTTCTTGATGATATAGTCCTCGACGTTCTTGCCGCAGAGCATGAGCGTTGGGATGATTCCCGTATTCTCCTGAATCATCATGGAGGCGTTCCTGATGTCGGAGTAAATCGTCGCGGACGGATTGTCCCATGTCACACTCGGCGTGATCTTCTGGGTCCATCCGTCGAATTTCAGCACGTCGAGAACGTGCGTCTCGCCGTCGTCCGCATAGCCCTTGATCTCACACTGTCCCGTCGTGAGGATGTCTGCCGCCATCTTGTTCTTGCGGTTGACGATCATGTTCTGCAGCTCCACAAAGTCCCGTGCCTGAATCTGCGCGGCGCGCTGCGCTGGGGTCATGGTGCTATATACCGTCTCACCGAAAGAGCGATGCATAACATCATCCGGCGATAGCGTCCGGCGCGGGCCGACCATCGGCGGCGTGTAGGTATCAATCCACGACGTGTCGCGCTTCATGTTGATGCCCTTCGCGCCGCTCACGATGAACGGCGCAAGACGGCGACCACCCTTACGGTATTCGGTCATAATGGTCGAAGTCGTTGCCGTCGGCGGTACGATCGGATAAAACGTATCGAGCAGAAAGCTCGCAGGCGGCTTGATACGTTCCATCGCTGCCATCAGCGAAATCGTATCGTTGTAGTCAATCATCGGCATGTTTAGTTCCTCCTTACTTCAGCGACGTGAGGAAGATACCCTTTGTGCGAAGTTCTTCCTCGTGTGCGTTTACCGTGTCACCTGCGGCGGCAATCAGCTTCTCGCGGTTAAACCGCCCCGAAACGTAGACCGTCCCAACGGTATCGGCTTTTGTTGCATCGACATCGGACTGCAGGACGTAATCCGCCGCGCCATCCTTGACTGTCTGCTCCGCCTTGATCGCGCCCGTGCCGCCGTCCTTCTTTGCCGTGAGCAGCATCCCGCGTCGATAGACTTTGCCCTGCTTCAAGGTAACGTTTTTCGTCAGGATGGCGATCTCGCTCCCTGCCAGCAATTCATCATAGCTCGTCGCGTCTTTGATTGTCTCGTGATAGCTCATGTCATTCCACTCCTCTCATCCGATTGGCATAGCTTGCGATATCAGCGATATTGCGTTCCCTCTCTGCCGCTTCGCTGCCATTCGACGGCTGCGGCGTCGGCAGCACGCCGTCCGCATTGGACTCCTTGCTGTCCTGCAGGATCGCGCGAATCGACGCAAGCATCTTCTCTTCATGCTTCGTGTCCGTACCTGCGACGTGTGCATTTGCGGCAGCATCGACGTATGGTTTCACGCTCTCGGCAGTCGCCCCGTTTGCCTTCGCCGCTTCGATGATACTGTCAACGGCGGGATTTCCGTTTTTCAGTGCGTCAAGAGCCGCCATGCGCGTCCGCTCCTGTGCGACTGCCGCCGCGCGAACATCCTCCGCATTCTGCGCCACCTCGCGCAGCTTCGTGTCCTGTGTCTGCGCCTCCTTGTTCTCGCCCATCAAGAGATTCTTGATCGCCGCGAGTGCCTCGGTTGCTGTCATTCCCATAATGGTATCACTCCTTTTCTTCTTTTCCGGCAAAACTGCCTTGAGGTCTGTCACATTCTCAAATCTGTCCAGTTTGCATGATACGGAATTGACGATCAGCAGATTATCCTCCCATCGGTTTTCGATGGGGATTTCATCCGCGATCTCATCCACAAATCCGTATTCCTTCGCCTTGTCGGCGGTCATCCACTCCTCAGAATCCATCTTGTGCTTGACTTGCACCTCAGAGAGGGCATTTCCGACACGCCCCATGTAGACGTTGACAATGGTCTGCTTGACGGTCGTGAGACGGTCAGATACCTTGCCAAGCTGGACGGCATCGTAGTAGCCGAGCATCGCTGATTTCGGATTGTGGATCATGTAGATGGTATTGCTCGGCATGATGACCGTTTCGCCCGCGCACGCAATCACTGTCGCGGCGCTCGCGCACATCCCATCGATTTTGACGGTGACTTTGCCCGTATAGGCTTTTAGTTGATTGTAGATTGCTTGTGCCGCGAACACGTCGCCGCCGGGACTGTTCACGCGCACGGTCAAATTCTTCCCGCTGCACGCTACGAGATCATCGGCGAATTTTTTCGGCGTTACCTCATCGCCGTACCATGACGCATCCGAGATTTCGCCGTAAAGCAAAAGCTCCGCCTCACCGTCGGCGTTATTTTTGAACTTCCAAAACTCCTCCATCATCCTCACCTCCCTTCTGTTCGCCCTCGCTCTCCGTGTCTTTCCCGGCGAGCACTTCGGGCGTTCCAAGTGTCAGCCCCTTGGACTCAATCATCTTCAGTTCCCACGCAAGCTGATCCAGATTCTCCTCGAAGTCCGTCCCTGTCATTTCCGCCGCCTCGCGCTCGCGTGTCGAAAGTCCATACTGCACACGCATCGCGCTCCCCTTGATGTCCTTCACAGGGTCAAGGATGGACATGGTCGGGCCGTACCAGTCGGCGCTCACCCACGCTGCGCGAATGGCAGGATCGTCGAAGAAGCCCGGCGCGTCAATGCGCCCGACGGCGACCGCCTCCGCAAGCCACGTTTCATAGACGGGTTGACAAAAGTCACGCGCGAACCACGTCCGGCGCAGCTTGAACTCCTCCCACGCCTGTAGCATCGCCGCTCTGGACGCACTGTACGAACTCGTAAAGTTCTTCATAAGAACTTCGTATGGGATGTTGATTGCCGCGCCGATGTGCTTGATGAGCTGTGTCACAAACGGATCGAATGTGCTCATGCTCCGCCCTGCATCCACTGCCTTGACATCCACACCTGCGGGAAGCGCGTTCAGCGTGCCCGGACCAAGCCCGTACTCTGACACATCGACGACCGGGGCGCGTGGGTCAACGCTCTCGTCCTCATCGCCATAGATGGCAGACGGGGCAATTCCCTCAAGCCCTGCCGCCCCAGCAGGCGAATTGGTGAAAAACAGGGCAAAGAAACTCTTGATAATTGCCGCCGTGAGTTCCGCGTTCGTATAACGGCTCACCTGCTTTAGCGTCTCGATAACGGGCGCGAGGTATGGCACGCCGCGATACTGTTCCGAGCGCACGTCATGACAGATTTGCACGATATTCGGCATTCCCGAGAGATCGCCAAACGCCTTGACGCGCACCCACGCATCCATCTGCGCCACTTCTACGAGATCGCCCGGCACTTTGTTGGAGATCCAGTAGGCTTCGATTGCGCCCTCTGCATCAATCTCCACGCCGCTGACAATCCGATTCCCGTTGCTCTGATTCTTCGCCTCAACGGAAAACACGCCATAGCCGCCTGTAAGGCTTCCGCCATACGGATTCGATATGCGATTCCCCTCGATGATCTGTAGGCGTAGGCTATACGGCATAAACTGCGTCGGCGGCTTCCTCCGAAAGAGGGCGAAGGAGTCCCCATCTACGAGATACGCCACATACGCAAGATCCTGCAAGTCGTAGAAGCTGTTACGGCGATAGAGATCGCAGTGTTTTGATGCTGCCCATAGGTCAAACTCGCGGCGCGTCTTGCGATTCCACGCCCGCGCCTCCTCATGCGTCAGCCCCAAGTCCAAATAGTGAATTTTTGGGAAAACCTTGAGTCCTGCGCCGACGGTGTGCATCGAACTCGTCTGAATCGCCGCTGCTCCGATTGGTGTATTGATCGCCTGATCCGCCGAGCGATTGCGCAGCGTGTAGAGATTCGCGTCGATATCCGACTTCGCAGACGCGCGGACAGGGTGATACGCTTTCAGAATGCCGCTTGTGTGCGACGCGCCGCCCTCGGAATACCCCGTGTTCTTGATCTGTGTCTCCTCGCGTGCCGTCGGCATCCGCGCCTTTGCGGGTCTGTGCTTTCGTTTTCTCATGTTTTCTGTCTCCTAGTCGTGAAATACAACGCGCTTTGAAAATCCGCGCGAACGTCCCACCATCTGCTCCAATTCATTCTCCAGTTCCCTGATCGCCTCGCGAATCTCAGCAAGGTTCGCGCGTGTCAGCTGTCTGTTTCCGAGTGTGTATGACTGCCCTCTGAGCACTTTCCTCTCTGCTTCGTAGTAGAGTTCCAGTCGTTCGGTAATGACCGCCGCCGATTTCGCCACACTTTCATCCTCCCCATCAAAAAGGACGGCTCATGCCGTCCCATATCGTCAATATAGATTCATACTGCGAGATTTCGCCTGTGGTTGGCGTTTCGGTCGCTCCGCCGCTTTTGGCTTCACTTTTTTCTTACGTGCCTCCTCCGGCACATTCACGCCGAGCATTTCCGCGATTTTTACCCAGTTGATATGCGGCAGCAGTGATTTCATGCACGCAAGGTTGTAGACGCGCAGATCCAGAGGCTCATTGCGGACATCTCTACTGATCGGCTCCCATACGACTTGGATCATCCCGCCCTTGCGTGTGATTTTACGTCGCTCTGCAATAATGCCATTGAAATATGCCTGATCGTATCCGCGATGTTCGATGTGACTATCATCCACTGGAAAATGAAAATACTGCTGTCCCTTCTGCTCAAGTCCAAGCCGCGTCATTACTTGCTGCTTGCCGTCGTTGACGCCAAGGATAACGAGCGGGATGTTGTATTCTTTCGACGGCTTACTGTACCGCCATATCAGAGGCAGCCCCGATCCGCCGCGCCCCTTGATGCCGATGCGTTGTTTGTGCAGGTTTTTCCAGCAATAGAGATATACATTCTGCGTCGAAAGCCCGCCCGTGTCGATGAATGTACGTGCGACTTTTAGGCTGTTGCCGTCAACAAAATAGTAGGCACGGTCAAGAACGCCGTCGAGCATCTGCCATACGGACTGACGATCTGGAACACCGGGGATGATTCCCTTCTGGATGCCCCAGCACTCCTCGCCGAATCCCCAGCCGCATATCTCATACTCAAGGCGATTGCTCTGCACATCAACGGCGGCAGTCAACAGGAGCACGCCGCGCGGCAGCTCCGCCTCGTATTTCTCGCGGCGGCGCAGGAACTGCATCGCGTCGTCGTACGCACCGATCAGTCGGTACGTCTCGCCGAATCGTGTGTTGACGACGACCTGCTCCCTCAGCGGGTCGCCCTTCGCCTCATACCACTCTTTCATGATACCGTTCCACGTCAGCCATGGGGACGAAAAGCCATTGACGAAAAAGGAGCGCGTCCCGTTTTCGAGGGCGATTGGATTCTGCATCTCGTACCGCTGTGGCGCATCTTTCATCTGCCGCTCGGAGAATTTGAATCCGCAGTCGGGACACCGCCATTCCACCTTTTTCATGACATAGGTGACGTTGCCGTCCTTGTCGCGGCTCTCCTCGTGGTCGCACTCCATCTCCGTGTGCCTGAGTACGTGATACTCGCCGCAGTTCGGACACTGATGCCGCCATTCTTCCTGCGTTCCTGCGAGATATTCCGTCTCGATGCGGCTTGCGCCCTCGGTTGTCGGCGTCGAGAACAGTCCAGACACATGATTCCAGAACGTCGTCATGCGCTTGGAGGCAAGATCCACGGGGTCGCCCTCTGTGCCCGCCGTCTGCGCGAATCGGTCAACCTCATCGGCGAGCAGGACGCGCACAGGACGCGACGCAAGCCCCGCCGGGGAGTTTGACCCACACATGATAAGCCTGCCGCCGGGGAAAATCTTCGAGAGAATCGTATTGTTCCCGTCGCGCGTTTTCGCTGTACCGAACTCCTCCTTCCCCTTGACCGTAAAAAAGAGATTATTCAGCACTTTTGTATCGCGTAGCATCGGCGCAATTCGCGTTTTCGAGTAATCCTGCGCCATCTCGATTGTCGGCTGAATCATCATGATTGCCGCAGGGTCAAGATGGGCGAATCTCCCGATGACATTATTCATAATATCCGACTTGCCTATCTGCGCCGCCGATTTCACTACAACGCGATGAATACCTGTCTGCGTGAATGCATTCATTATCTCCCGCTGATATTCTGCGCGCGACGTCCGCCATCTCCCCGGCTCTGCATTTCCTTGTGAGATCACGCGGTATTCGTCCGCCCATTCGGATACGCTTGTTTTCGGCAGCGGTTTCAGTCCTCTGCGGGAAATGTACTGCCATAGATCAATCGCTGCCCTCATCGTCCGCCTCGATCTCCTCTTCCGTGAATAGCTCCGGTGTATATTCGGATAGCTCCGATAACCGCTCCTCGAGTTCGCGGGTCATAATCTCGTAAATCTGCCCTCTTGGTTTTCCTTCCAACTGCGGTGCGAGTTTGGATGGCATTCCGAGGAGCTGAGTGCGCAGGTTTGATAGCATCTCCGTCAAGACAAGTTCAACGGTTCTCGCGCTATATGCGCGGTGCTCCATTTTTGCAAGCCTGAGTTCTGCAATCTCTCGCTTTGTTTTTTCATGCTTCGCCCGCTCCCGTGTCAGATCTAGTTCTGCCTCAATCTCGCTCTCATTATTTTTTTGCCCTGACCAGTAGCGCTTCACGCTCTCGTAGAGCAGGACGGCACCGCCCGGATTATTCTCGTCTCGGACAACGATCTCATCCTTGATGAGATAATTGACGCGGGCAGGTGTGACACCAAAAGCCGATGCAAGCTGCCGCTGTGTGACCGTTATTTTCTTGACATCTCCGTTCACTTTCATTTGCCATCACCCCTTATTTAGTTAATCTTTTTTCACTTTTTTTCGAGCCGCTAATTAGTTGGTTGTTTTTCGTTTCGTCCGCTCCAAAAAGTTAATTAACCCCATGAAAAAATTTACAGCTAAACAAACGCCGGGGCCTCGAAAGCGACGCGCACCGCTTCAATGCGCTGGAAGTACCTATTGCCTCCGTGCTCGTCGTGCCTTGCGCCTCGCCTCTTCCCATCGCATCATCATTCGGCTCTTGGTTTCGATGGCTCTGATCTTGCGTTCCTGCACGCGTGTCAGTGCCTCCTCGATATTGAGTATCCTGTCGATGAGCGGTTGACGCTTCTCAACTTTGCCGATCATCGTCTTTTGCTCCTGCAAGACTTCAATCTCGCTCACTTCTCCTGTGATCTCGTCGTAGACGTTCGCAATCATCGGTTTTGATTGCAGTTCAAAGATATCCTTCGTCTCGCATAGTTCTTGTGCCGCATTCAGCTCGTTCAGATAGATAAGCATTCGGCGCTCTCGCAGTGTCAGCAGTCGAATTGTCTCATCGATCACGGTAAATGGATTCGTGTCTGCCGATCGCAGTATTGCCTTCTCTTCGTCGCTTATGGCATCTTCCCATATTGTTTGGTATTCTCCAGTCGTGACGGCGTTCGCGTTCTTCTGCGGCGATGATGATTTATGTCCAACAGAATTTTTGTTTCCTAATGGAGCACCTCGCCCCTTGCTCAAAATTATTCCATCGGATGTATTGTTTTCGTATGGGAGCGTTTTCCCTATCATGCTCCACTGGTCGAGTGTTTTCCACTTTCTGACTTTGGAGGCAGTCACGGATAGTTCATTCGCAATGTCTACGAGCTTCATTGTTCCGCCGCTCGCCCTCCATAACTCGTAGGCGCGGTCACGTTCTTCGCTGCGCCGACTTGCCATGTGTTATCATCGCTCCTTATTGTTTCTCCTGCAAGGAAAGATCCAGTTCAATAAGCTGCCGCAAGTCTGCAACGGATGAGAATGTAATCTTGCCTGCCTTGAAATCGTTCACCCACTGACCGATGCCCGCCTGTGTTATTTTGCGATAATCCTCGCGGGATTGCGTAATTTGCATCCGCTTGTCGGCTTCCCGCCGCGCTTTCAATTCCTCTTGATTCTCAGGAATTACAATCCTTTTCTTTCCCTTCTTCTGCATCGACTACCCCGTCCTTGATTCGCTCTGCTCCTTGCCCTGTGAACTCCTCCCACCGCCGAACAATGACATCGGCGTAGACGGGATCGCACTCCATTGAAAAACACCTGCGCCCCGTCTGCTCGGCGGCGATGAGCGTTGATCCACTCCCTCCGAATCCGTCAAGTACGATATCGCCCGGGCGGCTGCTGTTCTGAATGGCTCGCGCACAGAGCGCGATTGGCTTCATTGTCGGGTGCTCGCCGTTACGAATCGGCTTCTCGAATCGCCACGCCGTCATGATGGAATCATCCGCGCGAGATACAACCTCCACGTCCCGCGCACGAATTACGACCTGTTCTAGTCCGACGGTAACGCATATCAACGCATGATCTTCTTGTTCTTGTATGACGATAGGCAAGTCCTCTAACACCGTCCCCTGCTTTCGGCCTCCGAAAAAGCTGTGCCGCCCATCGGTACGCCATCCGTACAGGATCGGCTCATGCTGCCATTGATAATCTTGCCGCCCGATGACGAACTGATTCTTCACCCAGATCAAGCACTGTTTTAATGTCCAGTTCGCCGCCGCCATCGCCTCGCGAAATTCATTCCCTGCACTGTCAGCATGGCAGATATAGATCGCCGCTCCGGGCGAAGCCACTTTGTAAAAATTGCGGAATGTGTCGATAAGAAATGCGCGAAATGTATCCACGTCCATCTTGTCGTTTTTGATCTTGAGCTTTTCCTTTGTGTGTCCCTCATAATCGATGTTGTAGGGCGGGTCTGTGAAGATCAGTGCGGCGCTCTGTGTGTCCATGAGTTTTGTTACGTCCGCCGCCATCGTGCTGTCTCCGCACATAAGTCGATGCCGCCCAAGAATCCAAACATCGCCATGCTTTGAAATAGGCTCTTTGATTGATGCGGCTGTGCTCTCCGAGTCGAAATCATCTTCTCTGACTTCCTGCGCGCGAACGTCCGCAAGCAGATTATCCAGTGCTTTCCCGGCGTAGCCCGTCAGCTCTATGTCAATATCAAACTCGCTCAGATCAGATAACAGCCTCGCCATCTCCTCTGTGTCGATTGAAGCAAGTTCTGCGATGCGGTTGTCCGCAACCAGATCCGCCCATTCCTCCGCCTCGCTTGCGTAGTCCTGCCGCTCGACGGGGACTTTGCACCCAAGAAGCATAGCGGCGGCAAGGCGTCCGTGACCACGCACGATGAACCCTGACCGATTCGATACCGTGACGGATGCTCTCCATCCTTGCGTTTGGATGATTTTCGCCAGTAGCTCAATCTGCCGCTTCGGGTGCTGGTTTGGATTCCTCGGATTCGGCACGAGCATTTCGGGGTCAACAAGCTCCGTATAGGAGCAATGCACCTTGATATTCTCCATCGCAGAGCCTCCTTTTTGCGCATAGAAAAAGACACCGCCGTTATAGCGATGTCTTTTGGGTGTACTTTTCCCATGCGCATAGTATAGCACTAAAACCTCACCCTGTAAACTTCATCTTTTTTTCACTCTAAAATTTCATTGCAGTCCGCCCCGTAGAGGGCTGTATTCATGATGTCGATCAGCCGCCCCTTGTTCCGCCATACCGTCGCATTTGCGCATTTGAGAGCATTGCAGATTTCATCCTCGCTCATTTTCTGGAAGAAGCTCATTTCGATGATCGGAAAGTATTCGTCATCTCGGATTGTCGATAGTGCCGCATCAATTTCTCTGATCTCGTTTTCGTCGCGGGCGATTTTGCGCTCCACGATCATGATCTTTACCTCGCGCAGCTCCTCCAATGTCGGACGCTCCCCGCCTTTGGATGACGGCGAGAACATGACAATGCTCTTTGATCTTCCCATGTCCTCTTTCTTGATGTCCTCAATATCCGCCTTGTATCGCTCAATATTGATCTTTAGGAGCGGATAGGCGTACAGTCTCTTTTTTGTGAGTTTGACAAGATCCTTCGCCTGTCGCCGCGCGGGCGGCTTCAATTTCTGGATCTCATCGCTGAAAACGCCTCTGATTTCCTGCAGGTCTTTTTTAGTCAGTCCCATGTTTTATCCTCCTCCGCATTCTGTATTTTCTGTGTGTCGGGCGGTTGCGTCTCCTGCGTCTGTATTTCTTGTAATACTCCATGCGACGCAGGTATTTCAAGCGGTGGATTTTGCCGCCGCTAAATCCGAGTTGTGCAAGGCGATGAAATGCCTCGCTGATTATTTTTGATGCGTGCTCCACTGCTTCACATAAATTTCGGATCAGCGCAAAATAGCTCGCTTTTATATCTTCGATTCTGTCCGAATCGGACACCGCCTTCTCGCAGTCTCGATATCCTCTCATCGTCTCCTCCTATTACGCCCAGTAGGTTTCAAGTGGCTCTTCCTTGCTTAGATAGTACCGAATTGGTATTCCGAGTTCTCGCGCCATAGTGTGTTCCATTGTGCAACCACGGCTGTCCGCAAATTCCCCGCTCATAACGATCGCGTCGCAGTCTCGCAGTACTTCGAGGCAATATTCCATCACCTGCTCGTACTCCATATCTGCAAGTGCGCCAAACATCGCAATGGGATTCAAAAACAGCATATCCGGATAGCGTTCCTGCAAGAGTCGCTGGGTCTCTGCTGCCTCGGCTCTGTTTCTTTCCTCATCCCCTGTATACGGATGAGAGATATACACCCAAACAAGTTTTTTCATGATTCCGCCTCCTCATGTGAATAGTGTCTGCTCTGAAAACTGTTGTGACTCGGCGCGCTGCAAATTCTTCACGCTCTGCGCGTAGTAGGAATCCTTCAGTTCGATCCCGATGGCGCGGCGCCCCATCTTGACTGCCTGATACGCCTCCGAGCCAATCCCCATGAACGGTGTGAATACAACGTCCTCTGGATTCGTCCACATTGTGATTGCCCGCTCGATGACCTGCAGCTGAAGCGGTGCAATGTGCCGTTCATCCTCTTCGTCCCGCGCACTCGCCCGCTGCAGGGTGTTTGATGGATTGATGTCATGCCATACGCACTCCGCCCACTGCTGCCACTGTTTGACGGGGAACTCCTCGCTTGTATGATGAACGGGCTTCGGATTGTCGCCCGGCTTTCGGAATGTAAGCAGGTAGTCTGGTATTCCCATGCGTGAGAGGCAGGAGTCTTTTTTTACCTGCTTCCACAAAAGCCCGATTGCCTTCGTCCGCTGCATGGCGGTCACAGGGTCTTTGCGGATGGTGACGCGCGGCGTGTGCATGACGAATCCTGCCCGCTCGAAGATGCGTACAAGTGCCCCCGAAAAGTCACGCAGTCCGATCACGCCGTCCCGTTGCTTGCTGAGTGGCAAGTCCATACAGTGAACACTCATACATCGCCCCGGCGTGAGGATGCGATAGAGTTCCTTTGCTAAAAAACGGAAATGTCGCGCAAACTCTAAACTGCTCCGGCAATTCCCCATATCGCGGTCACTGTTGCTATACGTGTAAAGGCTCTCGAATGGCGGAGAGAATACGATGAAGTCTACGCTTCCATCTGGAAGCCCCCGCGCGACCTCTACGCAATCCCCGTGATAGATATGCCACATATCCCCTGCGTCCTGTCCCAATACTTTGACGTTCTCCATGTTGCCCTCCTTACGCTGCCCACGGTTTCAGCCATGCGGGCAGTGTCATAATTTCCTGTGGATTGTACTCCGTGGTTTGCCGCGCGGTCGAACGGATATTGTCCTTCGTGATATTCTGCGTCACGGCGATCATTCCGCACAGCATCTCCTCGAACTGTTTTTCTTTGCGCTGGATGTTATCCACAACTGCGCCCTCCGTGTCCGCCGTGATGATGCGCACATCGACGGGATGCTCCTGTCCGAATCGCCAACATCGGCGCACGGATTGATAATACTGTTCGAAGCTGTCCGAGAGCCCGACGAACGCCATTTTGTGGCAACGCTGAAAATTGAGTCCCATGCCGAAAATAAGTGGCTTACTGATGAGGACGCGAATCCTCCCGGCGGCAAAGTCTACCGCCGCCCGCTCTTTTACGTCTGGCTGATCGCTCCCGCTGATTTCGACGGCATCGGGGATGAGTGCTTTCAGTGCGTCGGCTTCGCTGTTGAGATTGCACCATACGATCCATTGATCCGTGTCCGCGTTCACAAGTGCGGCGCATTCCCGCGCCCGATCCTGCACGCTGTCGCGCCGTGCCTGTTGGCGTTCTTGCAAGGTCAATGCCTCAATCGCAAAAAGCGCATCGGGCCGTCTCTCCGTGTGTACAGTATGCTGTGATATGTGCAGCGGCGGGAGGTTGTAACGCCCGCCATCATATCCGAGGTCGGCAGGGTTCGTGAGCATGACGCTCCAACTTGCTACCCACTTCCAAAAGCTCTGTACTGCATGGCGTTTCAGTCGCCATTTGCTCGTATCTCCGCCATCATGAACAAAGAATGTGGCAAGCATCTCGTTCGAGGACATAACCCCCAAGAACTCGCTGTGATTGCACAGTTCCATGAGGTCGTTTGGCGCAGGTGTCGCCGTACAAGCGAGTCGGTACGGGGTCTTTTGGCAATGCTCGATCAGCTGCGTGCGGATTTTCCCCGTCTGCGCCTTGAGGATGGATGATTCGTCCAGAACGATCCCCCGGAATTTTGAGAAGTCGAAGCGCTCCATGCGCTCGTAGTTTGTGATATTGATTCCGCCATCTATGACATCTTCCTGCGAGCGGCAATGATGGACGGTGATCCCGAACTTCCCCCCCTCGGATATGGTCTGCTTGCTCACGGCGAGCGGCGCAAGGACGAGAACTGTACCGCCGATGTGACGCGCCCATTCAAGCTGCATGAGTGTTTTCCCGAGTCCCGTGCCCGCAAATATCGCCGCTTTCCCCTTTTTCAGTGCCCAGAGCACGATGTCACGCTGAAAGTCAAATAGTTTATCGCTGACGGTGATATTCTCGGTGTCGATTCCCGCGCTCGGCACAGCGATTTCTTTCCGTCGCAGGAACTCCTCGTATTTTTCCATTATGGTGTTCTCCTCTCTGCTTTCATGCACGCCACAATCCTCCGAATCACATAGTCCGCGCAGGGTTGCGCCATGCCGTTCCCGAGTGCCTTATAGCGCGCCGTGTCGCTCCCGCCCCCGGTGTATCCATCCTCTAGTCCCTGCAAGCGTTCACATTCGGTTGGTGTGAGACGGCGCACGACGGAATACGATAGCGCGAGGTTTTCACTTCCCCCGCCATAGTTCCCGCCTGACGCTCTAAGGGCTGCAACCTTTCCTCGCTCGTATTCGCTGTAGGACTTCGCCCCGTAGATGGTGGCAACAGCATGACGGTCAATCGTATTGAGCGTGTATGCTGTCTCTGCAAGTACGCCCTTCCCGTTGCCGCCATTCTCTATCTTGCGGTCAATGGTATTCCCTGCGATGCAGTAGGCGTGCACGACGGGGACTTGATTCCCGCCCGTTCCCATACGCGCGTTGAGCGTCGGGACGATGCCATCTTTGACGGGACGCATGACCTCATCCGCGTGCGTCATGTCGTAGATTGCAAACGCCTCGCCTGGCGTTCGAGCGCAATCCGCAGTTCTTCGGGTAGCTCCTTCCCCCGCTCCTTTGCTCGCCGTAGAATCCCCAGACACGCCTTCGCGCTCAAATAGTATTTCTCCGGCGCGTCGGTCATAGGCTGCAAAATCCGCGACAAGAAAGATTCTACGGCGGCGTTGGGGCACTCCCCAATATTGAGCGTCGAGGACGCGCCATGCAATTTGACACTCGTCGCATTCAACCATTCCGGCGTTTGCCCATTTGCCATGTTGAGGTATTGGAATTTCGGTCTGTCCGATTTCCTCAAGCACGGCTCTAAAATCAGCCCCTTTGTTGCTTGAGAATGCCCCTGGGACGTTCTCCCACACAAAGAATCTCGGATACTTTCCTGCGGTACGCTCCCGCATTCGTCGAACAAGGTGAGCTGCTGTTCGGAATAAGCCACTGCGTTCACCACATAGCCCCTTTCTTTTTCCGGCGATGGATAAGTCCTGACACGGGCTTCCCGCGCATACGATGTCCACAGGCTCGATCTCGTCGGGGTCAATCTGCGTAATGTCCCCGAGCTGCTTCACGTCGGGAAAATGCCGCGTCGTCACAGAGCATGGGAACGGCTCGATCTCGCTTGCCCAAACGGGAGTAACTCCCGCATGACGCGCCGCAAGAAGCCACCCGCCTATTCCGTCAAACAAACTGCCGAGTGTCATCGTCTCCATCGCCTCATCCTTTATAGTCCTCAAACTTCTCACAAGATCGGAATATGATCTTGTTGTTTACCCATCGCTGCAATCGGCGCGTCTCTCGCGGCGCATTCGGCTTGTCGTAGATCATGACGTATGGATCGTATCCATTCTCGCGCAGCCAGTAGACGCGATGCAGATCCTCCGCATGCGTGCTCCAATAGTTCGTGAGCAGATATACGCGGCGGCGGCGATAATCCCAGATTGACGTTCGCTCTGCAAAAAACTGTAATTGTCGTGGAATGGATTCGTCACGTGGATTGTCCCATGCGAAATGGAGCATTTTGACCTTGCACGCATTCAGCAGGTCGATATTCTCCCCTGTGAGGAGTCGCGCATCCAGTCCCTGCGTAAAGTCCACCCATGCGCCGCTTGCAGCGAGCTGTCTGAGCAGTTCCATGTGCTCCGACGCGGCGAGTAGGTTCGGGTCAAGCAGTTTAATGTGTCGCTCTCCGTCCCAAAAGGATCTCAAGTCCGCCACTTTACGACTTGTCCTCCCCTCTTTATCTGCCACAATACAGAACGGGCACGCACGCGGGCATCCGCGTGTCAAGAATCCGTATGCTATGTTTCGGATTCCATAGAGTGAATAGTCAGGGCGGATGTTTTCGATCTCTGGTGGCAGTACACGCGCCTCTCCCGATCCTGATCCTCCGACTTCTACGCCGATGGTGATCAGTCGCCGTGCGATTTCCCTGCTCTCGGAAAATACGCACGCCGCATAGAGCTTGTCGTAGCCGCCGAACAGATCGCTGCCGAGGAGAACGTCATCGGGGTGTAGAAGGTGGACGCTATCGCCTTGACGTTTGTGCCGTGCAGACAGCTTCATCAAGACGAGATTTGGGAAGTTATGCCCGTCTACGTCAATCAGTTCGACTCTCATCCACTTCCTCCACTAATACAAGCACGAGTGATCCGCGCGTTTTCAGCTGCCGCCTCCCCGCATTCCACGCTTTGCTGCGCTCCTCAATTCTGCGAAGTGCGGCGGGACGGGCGCACCATTGCGCGGTTTTTCTGCTCACGCCTGCAAGCACAGCGATCTCGTCCAGTGTTCCCTCGCCGATGTAATCATCCCCGCGATAGGCGGCGTAGATGTTGCAGTTTCTCTTTGGGCGATAGTTCCTTTTTGCCACATCCGTCACGCTCCCATCCGCTCCAGCTCATCGGCATCATCTCCGCCATTGCCCCCGCCGCCATCGCCGCCGTCAAAGTCAAGGGTCTGCTGTGCGCGTTCGCCGCCGATGTACCGCCATGCCTCGCTCTCAAGTGCCTTCAAGTCGTCCGCAAGGGCATCGCTGATACAGTAATCCTTACTGTCCGCTTCGTTTTGCGGCATCTCCGGACGTGCGGGCGTGTTGATGATGAGCGGTGACTTGCTGTATTCGAGTGATTTCTGTGCGGTGATGGTGATGTACCTGTTATCGTCTGTGTGCGATTCGGTGATTCCGCTGACGATGATTCGCTTTTCGTCCCGCTTGTCAAATTCGCAGATGTTGATGACGTGCGCGACCATCGCAATCATCCGCTCTTTCAGTTCCACGCGTGGCGGGTCTTTGCAGGTCATTGTGTACGCATCCCAACTGTCTGTAGCCTTTTGATAGATCTCCCACGCAAAGAAATACACGCCTTTCTTGACTTTGATTTTCGTGATGCGCTTTTTGCGTTCCGTCATTTTGCTCTCTCCTCTGCTTCAATATCCGCCATCTCCTGCGCGACAATCTCCATGAGCGTTTCCACGTATTCAGCGGCGGCGATAAAATTTGCCGCTCCCTGCGTGTTGTCCGCGATGGCGATCGCACGCTGTGCCGCTCCTTGATAGCTCTCCCTGAGTGCTTTCAGCTCTTCGTAGACTGTCACGATGGCGTAGGCTTCTGGGCTTTCTGTGGTGTATGGGAAATCTGCGTGCTTTTCCTGCTCCGCCGTATTCCCGTCCGGATTATGCTCCATTTGCGTCTGTGTGGGCGGCGCATCTGCCGCAGGTGCGCTTGTCTGCTCCTGTTTCGGCGTTTCCCGCGCCTTGACTTCCTCTACGTCGCGGATGGTGACCGTGCCCGTTTCGTGCAGCTTATCCGCGATCTCGGACTGCCCCTCATCGGAGAGCCGCGATGAATCGTATGCGACACTCACGCCGATTTTCTCCTGCTCGAATGCTTCCTTGAGGTCTGAATTCGTGAGGTTGTTTGCAATCGCCGCATAGCGAGCGAGTTGTCCCGATGTGGTGTTCAGCATCCGCGCGACGGTCTCGCGAATCGGTGCGTCCAGCTTCCCCTCAGCTTTTACTTGCTTTAAGATGTCGGTCGCCCGCTGTGCTTGTCGCATTTTCTCCGCATCCGTGAGCTGCCGCGCGGTACTGTTTGTGTAGATCAGCATGAGTTCGCGCATATTTTCGTCTGCCTCGTTCTCAACGAGGGCGGCGATCTCTCGGAACTCCGCGTGTCCCTCTGCAACGAGCTTCTGACAGGCGAGATGACGGCGGTGTCCGCTGATAATCATGTAGCGGCCGTCTGCATCCGCCGCCTTGACGACGATATTCTGTAAGACGCGCCCCGCCATCAAGATGGAATCTGCGAGCTCGTCAATCCCCGCCATGCTGTAATGATTCGCAGGGTTCGGGATGATCCCGTCAATCGACAGGGTTTTCGTCTCGTATTTCGGCTTTGCCTCCCCTTGCGACGCAGAATTCATGAGCGCCATCATATCGAATCCGCCCATCTTCATCCCTTCCCTTCTGCGAGCGCGGTGCATGGATCGCCGACCATGGTGAGATATTCGTACGCAAGGCGTTTGTAGTCACGCGCCGCCCAGCATCTAGGACTGTGCGCCATGATTGGACGTTTGGCAAAGGTGGATTCATCGACTTTCGCCGTCCAGCTGATATGCGTCTGCATGAGGCGGTATTTCTCCATCTGTTTCAGATATGCCGCGCCCTGCACATTGACTTCGTTGCTACGATAGCTTGTGATGACGCATCCCCGGAAGGTCAACCGCTCGTTGAAATTATCCCGCACCTGCCGCACGCACTGAATCATCTCGTCCACCCCGTCAAAGGTGAACTGATCCACCTTGACGGGGATGATGACATCGTCACCTGCGGCAAGGGCGTTGATTACGCTCATGTTCTCGTCGGGTGCATTGTCAATGATGCAGTAGTCATATTCCTCCGAGACTTCCGCGATTGCGCTTTTGAGTCGCGTCTGCTGTGGGTGCATCGTGTCCATGAGGACTGCCTTATTTGCACTGAGCAGGGTCATATTTGCTGGGATGCAGTCAACCCCTGCGTGTATGCTCTCGCGAATGACATCTTTCACAGACTTCGCGCCCGTCATGAGATCGGCAACGCTCGGATGGTCGTAGCTGTGCGCGCCGCAAAACTTACTCGTATTGCCCTGCTTGTCGTTGTCGATGAGCAGGACGCGCCGCCCGTGAACGGCGGCGAGCACATAGGCGAGGTTGACGCTCGTGATGGTTTTGCCGACGCCGCCCTTGAGGTTGCAGATATTGAGTACCCTCATGAATTCTCTCCTTCCTGTGGTTAGAACGGCTCATCCTTATATGGGTTTTCCATGTAGTCCAAGAACCAGATCACGCCGTCAAATTTCACGCGGTATTTCTGAATATCCTCGGCGCGGATGTGCTGTCGTCCGAGCAGGGTTTTCATTTCCGCGAATATGCTCCACGGGATCATGAAATACTGATCACCGATTCCTGCACATACCGCTGAAAACGCTCCCATCTTGTGAAAGTCCTGAAGTGCCTGCGCCTGTGTCGGCGTGACTGCTTTGAATTGCAGTCGGTCGGTGTCCGTGTGTTTTGCCTCAAAAGCAATCATCTGATCATTGGCAATGCAGCCGATGAAGTCCGGCTGTGCGTGGGCGGTGAATCGTACCGTTGCGATTCCCTGTGCGCGGTTCTTTTTCAGCACGCGGAACGGCTCAGGTACTTTGATGATGTTCGCTCGTCCCTGATCGTGATAGGCACGGCACGCGGCGAGGATCATCCGCTCATGCAATCGCCCTCGTCCGTTACTCATCGCTGCTCTGTATCTCCGGGCGGCGATTTCGTTCTCACGCTCCCATGACGTACTTTTCTTTTGCATATTTCATTCTCCCGTTCGTTTTCCCGCATGTGGCGGGCATTATCCACATCATCCACACGTCTGGTTGATAACTTCATCCGGCAGAAGAAGTACCACCCTCCCGTTTCCTCACGGTATTCCTTCTCAACGCTGATGAGTTCATAGTTCGGATTGTCTGCCTCGATGATCTGCCTCATGCTCTCCGAGTCCTCTGGCAGGTCTTTCATCTTCCGCATTTTCTTCCTGCTCATCATGCGCGGGTTGTCGTTGACGGAATCCCATGGACGGATCAGGTTCTTTGAGCAGTCCCATTTTCGGCGGCCTTTCGGTCGGTCATCCTCTTTGAATGTTTTGGCGATGTAGCCGACGACGGGGAGGAGTCCTTCTTTCGGGTCGGGCTTTAGTCGCTTTGTATTGGCATAGCCCCGTCCCCATGCTTCCTCCACCTCGTCACGGTCAAGGACGGCATCCATGATGACGTGATGATGGATGCGCCCCTTCTTGCTGATCTCGGTGACGGCGATCCACCGCGCGGGCGGCAGATTCTTTTTCTTGCGGTGATAGTTTAGGCGGCGGATGAAATTCCCGAACTCCTTTTTTGCCTCTGCTTCATCCTTTGGCGCGTGTTCCTCGGCGTAGCTGAGTCCGAGCAGCAGATCCCCTCTCCCGAAATTCGCGTGCGTGATGGCTTCAAGGTATCGCACGGATCTCTTGTTGTTGAGTGCCCGCTGCTTCGGAGTTGAGGTTTGATTTTTTCGCCGCCGTCCGGTCGGTGCTCGTGTCGGTGTGTATGTGTAATATGACACTTGCCGAAAGTCTGACTGAATTCCGTATCTGCCACAATGCCGGATACGCTTTCGCACTCCGCTCATAAATCAACTTCTCCCTTTTCGCAGAAAAGATAATCCCGTAAACAAGCCCGAAACCGCGAAATGACGTGGCTTTTTGCTCGTTTTCTTCTTGTGTTTTTTGAGCGGAAATGCTATAATACTTGTGTAGGATTTGCAGCTTCCACTCGTGAGGCTCTCGCCCCTTCCTTTCTAGAAAAAGGAAGGGGTTTTCTTATGCCCCTACATCGACGTACTGGACGCACGCCCACGCATCCGCGCACGCAAGGTACTTGACTACGAACGGCATGACTTCACCTGTGTCGGTATCGATCACGGCATAGTCCCCGTTCTCGTCCTGCGTGTCCCAGATGGCGTATTTCGGCGCGTCGCGCTGCAGAACAGTCTCCGTTGCGCGGGTGACAGCTTCCACCCACGCGGGATCGTCTGATTTGATCCCCGGCACGCTGATCGTCTCGTCGTGTCGGATAAGTTCGCGGCGGTAGATGCCCCGCCATAGGTTCTCCTTGTCGCTGTGGCTGTAGATGAGCCGCCACTGCTTCATGTCGATCTGCTCCGTTTCCTTGTAGCTGCACTGCCCAAATACGGGCTGATGATACTCGCATTCGAGGCAGTGCTTCTCGCAGACGCTTCCGCGATGACGGCGACAGACAACGCCCGCCATATGTCTGTGGTGGCAAACGGGGCAGATGTTATCGTCATAGATCGTACGAAACTCTTCCATGTGCCGCCGCTTTCGCATCTGCTCGCGCTCTAGTAAGAGCGCCGCCTTGACTGTTATTTTCATCTCAATGTTCCGTTCACTATTTCCTTCCATGTGTTATAATGCTGTGTATGAGGGGAGTGTTACTTATGTTGCCGCTGAATCCGGATAATCTCTTGAATTTTTCCAACGCCGACGTGGATCTGCTTCTTGCGGCTCTGTATGATTTCACAGAGGCAGACTTCTCGGCGATCTGGAATAAAAAGCGATGCAGGGAAAATCGCAAGATTGCATTTCAAATTATCCGCAAGTTGGAATCTCGCGAAACAAATCTGCATGACGGCGAAATCAAGCTGATCTATGTTGCGCTTTGCTTTTTCGAAGAGTACCTTGTGGGGCTAAGGGACAGTAATCAGTTCGCTTCTGAGCAAGAATCCATCTTGCATCTACTTCCGTATATGCAAGAACGTTTTGCTGCAATCATGGAGCATCACGGAACAGTTCAGCCTGATCGTGACGGATGATTTACCAAAGTCAGACTGTAGGGTTTCCCTTAGCAACGAATACTTACGCATCACCCGCCGCAAGTCGGCGGTTTTCTTTTCCCTCATGACTCGCCTCCGTTATTCCGCTACGCATCGGCGCAGTTCGATTGCCACGCCGATGACATAGCCGACGCCAAGTGCCGCGCCAACGACGAACGCCCATGCCCACGGATAGAGGAGTGGCGTGCGGAAGCTCGCGATCCGCTTGTAGATTCCCATGATCGCACCTCCTCAGACAATATGATTCCGTGCGATCACGTCGCCAAGCTCGGCGGCTTCCTCGTCGGTGAGCGTGGTGCCCTTGTGCATACGCGGCTCTTCTCCCGGCTCGTGCGACCAGCGGCGCAGATCAAGTTTTGCGGGGCGGCCGTTGTAGCTGATGCGGTTGAGTTCAAGCGTATACTTGCCATCCGCACTCTGACTGATGGTCGCAAGACGCTCCGTGACTTCATAGCTAAAATCTTTCATTGTGTACTATTTACCTCCTATTTCATTCATCCGGCGGCCGCTTGCCGCCGATCCGCCATGTTCACCACATGAGGGCTTGGCGGCTCGCGCCGCTCGGCGTGAGCAATGACAGTAACGTCCTTGCCGTCTTGCTCTGCCTTGAGCTGATAGAGCCGCGTCATGATTGTCGCGGGATTCGCGTTGATGAGATTCGCGTTCATGCACTCCCTCCTTATTCCTGACTCCTGTCACGTGGAAATTAACTAAACGGCCTCTTCAAACTTTACAGTTGCTCGTCCTTCTGGGTCGTACTCAATGACGGCTCGGAATTTTTTTCTTTGCCAATATCTGCGCCGCCATCTTTGAAATCAGCGCGTCCATGAACAGAAAAGCATGGCGAACGCCCTCCTCGCTGACGGAAAATCCGTCCGTGGTTGCTTGATGCGTTGCTTCCTCCATCTCCTCACCTCCTTATGCGGGCTGTTTTTCTTTGCCGCCATCGACGGCGTATAAATTCGTTGCTCTCCTCCTCGCCGTGTTATAATGAACGCGGAAAGGAGGTGATTTTAATGAATGACCTTCAAAAACTTCGGTACGACCTCGCTATGAACTGCGCCCTTGTGGAAACTCTTGCCGTATATCAAAAAGACCCCGAAATTGATCTCTATGCTGCTATGTGGGAAAATTTCAAGAACAATTACACGGTTTATTGTTCATTAGGCAATAACCCCGAATTTGTAAAGTTCCTCAAAGAGTTACCCAATATGGAACGGCTCGTAGTCAACCCGTCTGCGTCGGTCGGCAAGGCTCCCCGATAGGTTTCTAATCAAACAATCAACCTCGCCCACCGTGAAGCCCTGCCTATCACATTCTGCCAAAATGTGATTTTCTAGGGCTTCTATTTTTTTGCTTGATACCTCCGCCACTCGTGCCAGTTCCTTTGTTTCCTCACTCATTTTGCTCCATATCTTGTTCGGCAAATCCAGTGGATGTCTCTCCTCCATCTCCTCACCTCCCTCGCCCGCCATCGGGCTTTTTCTCTGCCTCCTCACCGTGCTATAATGAGCGCGGAAAGGAGCTGATTCACATGATCCCTGTGAACGAATTAACCGACCTCGACTATGAAATCCTTGAAAAACTCGCCCTCGCACCAATGACGGAAACTGCACTCACTGATTCATTCCCAAAACAATCCGCTGTGAAACATCGCATCCATCTCCTTATGGATTATGATTACGATGATTCCATGGTTGCTTTTGGAGGAGTTCTTTTCCCAAAATCAGATACATACTATATTCAGTATTCCCCAACAAACACAGATCTTCTTGAATTATCCTCTCACGGTCTGAAAGCTTGGGAAGATTGGAAATGGCAGAAAAAGCATGACCGTCAAAAGGTACTAGAAGATCGTGCGTTGAAAATTATCCCTATCGTCATTTCTATCAGCGCCCTCATTGTGGCGACCATATCGCTATTACAAGCGTTGCACTGGATAGACCTAGCGCGATAAGCGACATAATCAATGCCAATGCGTCCTCTGGATGGGTGCGATAATAGCGATACCCTCTTGTCAATATACCCAATCCCCTCACCTCCCTCGCCCCTATGCGGGCTGTTTTTCTTTGCCGTCATCGGCGGCGGTATCATCCGCCATCTTTGCGCTGCGTCCGACCTCAAGCCCGCGCATGAACGAAAACGCCGCCGCACGCAGGATTTTCTCGCCCGTCGTTCCCGCGCTCCTCAGCGTGTCAACCATGCGATCCGCCGAGAACGTATACGGCTCGTTCGGGATTCCGATTCGCATCCTTGCCCGCCATCGCGGGCTTTTTCTCTACCTCCTCGTCGTGCTATAATGAGTACAGAAAGGAGGTGATAATATGACAAGTGTTACCATTGTCCTCAAAGGCGGTACTTCTGTTGATGTAAAAACTTGACTGCCATCAATGTTTTTAATGAAAAACGATCTACCGCTCTTACTGAGGAACACTTAGAAACGGTTAATCTGAATCCAAACCTCACATATTCTTTTATTGGAGAAAAAGAAACCGTTTCCGTTGCCGGGGTCGATGTTCTCTATCTTCACTTTTTTAAGGCTTAACGAGAAACATTTTTGACCTCGATGCGAAGCGTGCATTCTTTGTTCGCTTCGCATATTTTTTTGATGATTTCCTGCGCCGTCTCCCAACTCCCGTCATTGGGACTGATCTCAACGGTAAGTGAATCAACCTCAGATAAATAAGTGACTTTCTCCATCTCCTCACCTCCCTCGCCCTATGCGGGCTGTTTTTCTTTGCCGCCATCGGCGACGTATAAATTTGTTGCTCCCGCCCCTAGGCACTCTGCTTCTCGATGCGCGGCTCTGTCGGTGTGGTCAGGATGTACCCTGCCAGTCGCAGGATCGTTTCTGTCCCGCCCATCGCACGGATCTTGTCAATGATCTGCATGACCTCCATGCGCGTCTGCTCGTTTTTGAGCGCCTGCATGATGACTGTATTCTCATTCATTTCATTCACCTCCCCTTCGCCTGCCTCGTCAGTACCGGGCGGCGATCCCCGGCAGACACCCGCTCATGCGGGCGTTTCGGCTTACTCTGCGGATTCAATCCCCGCAAACTCGCTCGCTTCCTCGATGAGCTGCAGGAGATGCTTCGCGCTCCCGACGTGCCCCCATTTGACTTCTTCGGGTGCTACGTCCATGTGGTTGTCGATGTGGGCTTTCAGCGCGTCCAGTTTCTCCTCAATCGCCGCCACCGTCGCAATGAACTCATCCAGTGCCTTTTCGTTTGCGCCCGTGTTTTTCATTTTGTTTGTCCTCCTCGCCCGCCATCGGGCTTTTTCTCTGCCTCCTCGCCGTGCTATAATGAGCGTAAAGGAGGTGATCTCATGTCGAAAGCATTTCTTGTGGACACTTCATCTTTAAGTGAGTCTGAAAAGACCGCTTTGCTTGACCGAATTCATCGTTTTTCCTTCATCTTCTACGATGAATTCAAGCCGCGCACAGCCTCGACGTTCCGCTTTATGAGCAACACCGAGGACACTGTCGAGGAAATCCGTGCGAACTTCCTGATTCCTGACTCCTGTCATGTGGGAATTAACTAAACGGCCTCTTCAAACTTTACAGTTGCTCGTCCTTCCGGGTCGTACTCAATGACGGCTCGGAATTTTTTCTTTGCCAATATCTGCGCCGCCATCTTTGAAATCAGCGCGTCCATGAACAGAAAAGCATGGCGAACGCCCTCCTCGCTGACGGAAAATCCGTCCGTGGTTGCTTGATGCGTTGCTTCCTCCATCTCCTCACCTCCTTATGCGGGCTGTTTTTCTTTGCCGCCATCGGCGGCGGTATCATCCGCCACTTTTGCGCTGCGTCCGACCTCAAGCCCGCGCATGAACGAAAACGCCGCCGCACGCAGGATCTTCTCGCCCGTCGTCCCTGCGCTGCGCAGAGCATCAATCATGTGCGGTGTCGAGAACGCATACGGCTCACTCGGGATGCCGAGCATTTCATTCTGAATCATTTTCTCCCCTCCTTGCCCACCATCGTGGGCGTTTTCTCTACCTCCTCGCCGTGTTATAATGAATACGGAAAGGAGGTGATGTCATGGAAAACATTGAAATCAACTTGACCTCCGACAAAATCATAACGATTCATGAGTTGGAAGAAATTCATGTGCTTTACCAAGGCGAACTTTCTGGCGTAATTACTCCTGAATCAATCCCTGATTTTGCATGGCGACCGGATTGCGCATATTCCTTCATTGGCAGAGAGGAAAGCGCTGTCGTTCAAGGGTCTATGATCTCCTATCTCCGATTCTTTGCGTAGAGTTAGCAGGTCACTTCAACGTAAAGCGTATGGCTTTCCCCATACGCTTTATTCATTTCATCAATAAATGCCCGCGCGACTCTCGTGTCGTGGCCGGCGTTGATGATAATTTTCATGACAGGCTTGCTCTTATTCTCCTTTCCTCTTACATGAGCCATTGCCCAGCGTTTCATCATCGCTATCATCTCCTCACCTCCCCTCCTTGCCCCGTAGGGCGGTTTCCAGTTCATTTTTTCTTTTTACTTTGTTTCTATATCCACATAATAACACATGTTTTATTGTCTGTAAACACTTTTATTTTATTTTTTGTGTTTACATCCACTTTTATTTCTGCTATGATTATGAAAAAGGAGGTGATTCTTATGGGATTAAAAGACCGTTTACGAGAAATACGAAAGAATCTTCCTAAAAAAACAACGCAAGAGGCCTTTGCCGAAAGTCTTGGAACAACGAGAAATGCTATTGCTAGTTATGAACTTGGGAAAGTTATCCCCACCGACACGTTCATCCAACTGCTCTGCGCAAAGTTCAATATCAACGAGGAATGGCTGCGCACAGGCAAAGAGCCGATGCACAAAAGTGATATTGAGGCGCAAGTGGATGCCTATACGCGGGGCTACGCTCTCGATGCCGAGGAGCGCGAGATCATCCGCTATTTTCTGAATCTCAATCCGTCCGAACGTGCGGCGGTGATTGCACACGTCGAGAAAATCGCCGATGCCATCCGTGCCGCACGTCCGCAAGAGAGTGCGCAGACAGACGTACCCGCTGCAAAAAGTTCGGATTCCGCTGCCAAAACGCAGTGCACCATGACGGATGATGAACTGGAAGCCGAAGTCGAAGCCTATCGCGCTACCCTCATCGCAGAGCAAAAAGGGCAATCAGCATCCGGCTCTGGAAGCTCCGTCGCAAAAATGGCATAAAAAAAGACCGCCCATAGGCGGTAGGAAGGAGTATCTGTGAAGGATTCCCATGATTATAGTGCTTATTTCATGCGTATCTCTGAGATTTACTCAAGCAATCCTCACGTCTTTGCCCAGATAAAGAACGTCTTGGAGCATATTGTTGTTGTTCACGATGGCGTTTCCTCGTTTGACACGAACTATGATATGGCAGTTGGGATTATAAATGTGAATCTCGATGACAATATTCACACGGTCTTTCAGTCAATTCATAGCGATGTCGAAAAACAACGTCCACCTCTTTTTAGTGGTTTACCCGATGCATTACGCTCTGAGATTCTCGCCTTCTCTGCATTTGTCGCGCCTCTCCTCGCCGCATCTGTTGATGCGCACAAGACGAAGGAGCGACGGTTGGCGATTGCGTTCCAGTCGTTCAAGGCTACTCTCGTTACAAAGCCACTGAAAAAGGCTCTGATCATTGTTGATTGGATTGTGAAGTGGGCGTCGTACCTCCAACGAGAAAGTTCTTTTCGCCCAAATTCTTTGAAAGCCTACAGACAACGAGAAATCATCCTTGTTGACTTCGGGTTCAATGTTGGCGGCGAGTTTGGAGGGCGGCACTATGCCGTAGTTTTGGAGAAGAATAACAATCCATTCGCCGCTGTTATATTGGTCGCTCCAATCAGTTCATACGATCAAACACAAGGGCAACAAGCGCACAAGTCAAATGTTGATCTTGGGATTGGTGCGATTCACGGGTATAGCAAGGGTAGTCAGGTTGTCCTGAATCAGATACGCTATATCAGTAAACTTCGTATTGAAAAACCACTTACTTCAAATGAACCGCGCCTTCTTATGGAGAAGCCGAAATTCATGCAAGTTCTCCAAAAACTAAATACACGGCTAACTCCTTGACAGAAAAAAGATACCTGCTATAATATAAGTATCTTACCCGAAAGGGTTCATTTTTCTATCCAAAGAGGCGTTAGCTGCAGCTAGCGCCTCTTTCTTTTCCAATATTCTCCTTGACTGATTCTCTGTGTTCGTGTATTGTAATGATACCGACGTCCCTTGCGGGTAGCCGCGAAAGCGGTAGAAAAGACAGTGCCCCTTGCGGGCAACGAGAATCCAGTCAAGCGCTTGACTGGATTCTTTTTATTCTCAAACAAAATAAAAGCCGCCCGCGCTGACAACGCGAGCGACCCTTGAGGGCGATGATACTGACAATATCGCTGCCCTGCCGAAACACCATGAAGATGCTCCGAATACACAAATTCATTATAGCACCTTCATGGCGTATTTTCCATACGCAATTTTGGAGGTGTATTTTTATGCCGAAACGTGCGGCTCTCTATATCCGCGTCTCCTCCGAGGAACAGGCGCGACACGGGCTTTCCCTCGGCGAGCAGCGCACTGATCTGCTGAACTATGCGAAGGAACATGGTTATTCGGTGGTTGGGATCTATGCCGATGAAGGTGTGAGCGCGCGCAAGGCGATGTCCCGCCGCAAGGAGCTGCAGCGGCTGCTTGCCGATGTTGAGGCTGGACGTATCGACATTATCATCATCAAGTGTCTTGACCGTTGGTTTCGCAATGTCGCTGATTTCTACAAGGTCAAAGAGCGTCTGGACGCTTGCGGGGTCGATTGGGTATGCAGTCGTGAGGACTATAATACGACGACGCCGAATGGGATTCTTATGCTGAATCTCAAGCTCTCAATCGCACAGCACGAGAGCGATCAGACGGGAGAGCGCATCCGGTATGTGTTTGAGGGAAAACGCGCACGCAGGCAGTTTGTAACAGGTCTAATTCCCCTAGGGCTAAAGGTTGCAGATGGCTATTTCGCGCGGGATGATAAAACGGCGCCGATTGTTGAATGTGCTTTCAATCATATTCTGAGCGGCGGATCTACGCGCTCTTTGGTGCAGGTTCTTTATGATAAGTTCGGGCACAAGATCACCAAGTCGGGGCTGTTTAACCTTCTGCGTAATCGTTCTTATATCGGCGAGGTGTACGGCATTCCTGATTATATGTTTTCGCTGATTCCTCATGATGTTTTCTTTCGGGTGCAGGAGATTCTTTCGCGTAATACAAAGTATACGCACAGTGGCAGGATCTATTTATTCTCCGGACTCCTCCGGTGTCCTGACTGCGGTAGGAATTTAGCGGCATATCGCGGGCGACGTGTGAATAGCGACGGGGAGCGGCGTTTTCAATATCAGTGCGGCTACCGTGTCAATCGCTCAATGCCCGGCTGTCATTTTGCGCGCGGTATGTACGAGGATAAGATAGAGCAATATCTGCTCGATAATATTCAATCATTGATTCGAAAGCATATCATCACGATGGAGTCGTTCTGTGGTCAGCAAGGAAGGGAACGCCCGGAATCAAAGATAGACGCGCTCAAGGCGAAGCTCTCACGGCTTGAGGATATATATATCGCAGGCTTAATGGATAAGGACAAATATACAAAAACATACAAGGAGATCACACAGGAGATATCGGAGCTCTCAACGCTCGTCGCTCGTTCGCTGTCTATCCCCTCCGCCCTTCGCGAGGTTGCCGATGATAGGGATTTTCGCAGCACCTATGAAAGTCTCACGCGAGAGAACAAGCAGCGCTTTTGGAAGTCCATTATCGCCTCGATTACGTTCGATGATACTCCTAATACCCGTGGTAAGGGCGCCTATATCCCTTATCGGGTTACTTTTTTATAGTAAAATGTCCCATGTAAGGAAGGTTAAACATTGGTTGCGATGCCGTGGAACGTGCAGCACAACCTTACCAATACGAGTCTTCAGTTCACGTTCACGGAACCCATTTCGGCTATCCGTGCGCTCATCGGAGCGTTCATACGGTGCAGCTTTGAGTTGCTCTTGTGACTCCGCCTTCAGTATGCTGTTCAAGCTGTTTTGAAGCAACAGCCGAAATGCATCGTTGCGATCGGTGGAAAGTAACTGTAGAATTTCTTCTTGATTTAGTGTAATATTGAGTTGAGCCATTTTGGGTTTTTCCTCCTCGGTAGTATGTTTGTCTGCAACTCACATTATACCTAAAGGAAGAGCCGATGGCTCTATTTATTTTTGAATTTACACCATTATACGGGCATTACCCATACCTCACGGAACGATGTATGAAATATATGTGCCCCATACCGATGGATGCGAATCCCCTCTCTTTCTTCACAATAGATATTCCCCCCCACATGATCACGGCTTTCCAAAACGAATACGCCTTTTCCCAATCGTTTTGCTTCATGTGCAAACACAGCCCCGAATAATCCACTACCAACAATTAAATAATCAAGCATTTGTCGCTCCTGTCAATATGCGCCCTTGCCGCAAAATACAGCTTTTACTGTTTTGAATAAATACATTATATCCACCCAAACCGACCAGTTTCTTACATACCAGGTATCCATTGCCACGCGTTCTTCATACGTCGTATCACTTCGCCCGCTGGCTTGCCACATCCCTGTAATTCCCGGAAGAACCATCGTATACTCACGAAAGCAATCGCCATATCGCTCAATTTCCGCTTCAACTATCGGGCGCGGCCCTACGAGACTCATGTCCCCGCGAATGACATTCCAAAGCTGCGGTAATTCATCCAAGCTCGTTTTCCTAAGGAACGCCCCCAGTTTTGTCACGCGCGGATCATTGGTCAATTTAAAGCTCTCTTCCCATTCCCTTCTCGCTTCAGGATTTTGCGCCAGATACTCTTCCAGCTTTTCCTGTGCATTAGGTACCATAGATTGAAATTTATAACAAGGGAACGTACAACCATTTTTTCCAATACGGCGGTGTGCAAAAATGACACTTCCATGATTCTCAACTGCTACAAAGAGCGTTATAAGTAATAAAACCGGAGAAATCATCAAACCTCCAAAAATCGTAAGCACCAAATCAAAAACACGCTTGAATAGTCTATTACGACGCAAGGATAAGTTATTGCGCATATGCATCATGAGGATTTCTTCAGAGAAAAGAACCTGTGCCTCTACCCCAGCCATCGGTGTGCCAATCAAATCCGGTACATAAGAAATATTTCGCACATACGGCTGTATATCCGTGATTACTTTTTGCAAAACAGGGCGAGACATGCCTGGTGCAGTAATAATCACACTAGTTACGCCAGTATCACGGACAATATTCTCTACCTGAGCTATGGACCCATATAGTTTATATTTCTGCGCCACCACCTCAGAACTAGGCGAATCGTCTATAATACCAACGACATCATACCGATAGCCCAGGTCTCCCTCAAAAAAACGTAAAACATGCTCTGATGTCTTTCCAGCTCCAATTAATAAAATCGGCTCATAAAAAGCATGATGGGTTTTCATGATTTTATGAACAGTGTATCTTAAAACATAAATATTCAATAAAGAAAAAGCCATAAAAAATAACATAAACCAATGATGTTGAAGTAATGAATCCGCAAAGAAAAACAGTACCACCAAACAAGTTATTCCGCTGAACAAAACACCATAAAAGATATCCCGAACCGTATTTAATATAGGTTTCATCTGGCTATACGCCGTCGCTTGTCCTAAAAATAAAACAAAAACAACGGGTATCCACAAATACCAATAAATAGACGAGAATGGCTGAATAGGTGAAGTCATTCCCACTAATAATTGATATAAAAATAAGGCTTCATATTCAGCGGACAATACGGCAATATAATCCAAGAGAACAAATATGGCTGGATATATATATCGTTCATATCGATTCCTATCTGTCATTCTATTCATCATAGCCTTTCTTTCCTTACTCAAAACAATGTTATTTTTAATTATCCTTACAAGCAAAACTATTTTCGATAGAAAAATATTTTTGCTAAAACTTTATTTCCATTCAATATACGGCTACACAAAATAATAAGCTCCATCATAAAAACAGCACTGATGAATGTCAATATAATCTCATCCATCACTCCATACGAATGAAGTGGATTCATCCCATAATAATTTACCATCCCACGGTATATCGACGAAGCAATCATCTCTAATATAATAATATTTAATAAGTAGATGTCCAGCGTATATCTTCCTTCAGTCACAGCACGCCTCACCAGCCATGTTTTTTCTATATAAGGGAATAAGGCACGGCCTGTAATCAAGATGACAACGCTTCCTGAAAACCCTAATATTAATTTTAGAATATCAATATGTATTAGCTCAAAAATGCTATGCTTATGATAATTGATCGTAAAACTATCCGGAGCATACGGCATATGATCAAAGGAGAAAAAAGCTACCATATATATTATGGTTGCGATTATAACCAGCTTACTTTTCCTTTCCGGCAAAGAAATTTTACTATATGATATAAAAAATCCCGTAGTAAAAAAAATATACATAAATAAACCTTGGCCAGCATACCCAATAACAGGTAGACAACTAAGAACACCTGCAATAAGGAATCCAAGCCAAGATTTTCTACACTGCTTCCAATGAAGTGCAGCCAAGACTAGCAATGAATTGATGAGAAGATCCCCGAGAAACCAAATATCATGAACGTTTCTAAAATATGAAAGGATCGAAAAATCCCAGAGCAATAGGCTTTTTAATAATCCAAAAAAGCACATTGGCAACAGCAAGCTTTTAATCCGATTTCCCAGTTTATGCGAAACATATCTTTTTATCGATCCTTCTTTTTTTATAGAATTAGCAAAAAAATATCCACAAATCCCCATAAACAATGGCATGTGAACTGTATATATTGTTCGATAAACATAATCAACGTTAGGATTGTCCAAAAAGCAACTCTGTTGTACGACATGTCCCCAAATGACTAAAAATATTAAAAAATATTTCACTACATCTAAGAATTCATTTCTCTGTCTTTTAAATTCCCGCATGGATACCGCTCCTCACGCGCCTCTTTGCGATAAGAAAATATAACTCAAACTTCGCACATCAAAAACGTTCCACAGACCTTGAAAACACTGACTTTATGCCAATGAAAATACTCCCTTTATGCACATTTTCGTAGTTTTTGCGACAACAGTACAGGAAGCTCTTTCAAGAAGCCTTGCAGCTGCCCCTGGATCTCCCCTTCATCCAGCATAGGCTTCTCTTGGAGTCGTTCAACAATGGCTTCCACGAAGCACACATCCGGCAATTCATCCACTGTCGTGAACCTGCGCCAGTGGATTCGGCAAGAGTTCGTGAAGCGGTAGAACGTATCCTTACCGAAAGGCATGGCGGTGCTTTGGAGATGCATTTGCGTGTAGACGGAACGCTGCTGAAGCACCATGCGGAAAACCAGCAGGAAGATGCTAAGGACAGGGACGCCGCGAAGCTTGTACGCATTTGCCGCACGGAGGATGCGACTGACTTGATAGCGACGGAAAAAGACCTGCATTTTCTTAGAAAGCAGTTCCTCATCTTGGTGGTTTTGTGTTATACTGTTCATAGCATGAGCCTCCATTGGATGTTTTTTGTTTGACACTTAAAATTATACCAAATGGATGTCGCTCATGCTATTTTATTTGCCAAGACGATAGATATTTCAAGGGTTACAGCAGATTATTCATCTGCGAAGTTTGAGTTATATATCACTTTTCTATGGGAAATGTCAATTTTTATTTACTCTCGGCTCACGCCTGCGCCTCATACGGATAGACGGCGAGTGCGCCTTCCTTATACTCGCCGATGTAAACATCCTTGAGTTCATATCCCTGCTCGCGAAGCGCCGCGTCGAGCCAGATCCTGTCCTTGTCGATGAGTTCCAAGGCGTCGTCGTCCACCTGCCCGTCGAGGACGACGGGATAGCGCGCGTTCTGCTCACCGTATTGGATCACCGTGAGCTGACCGTTCGGCTCCAAGACGGCACGCTTGACGTCTTGGATGAAATAGACGCCCGCCATGCGCAGCTTCAGATGGATGTCGTGCGCCAAAAGCCCGTAGCGCATACACTCCTCGACATCGAGTTTGCCGCGCTCGATGATGCGCACGGGACGCCCGTCGACAAAGGATTTGATGGCGCTGCTGTTCGACTTCATGTATTTCAAAATCAAGACGAGCATCGTCCATGCGATGAGCACGAGAAGGAATTCCAGGACGGAAATTTTATCGGTGTAGATGACGCCGCCGATGATGCTGCCCAGGACGTAGTTCTGCACCTGATCCGTCGCGGAGCTCGGCGCAAGATTTCCCTTGCCGAGGAGATTGATCTGCAGCACGAGGCACAGAAGCCCGAGCGCAAGTTTTGCCACGACCAGCGAATATATGAACACCGTGCTTCCCTCCTACGAATCCTTGTCAACAAGCTTCACGTCGCGCGTCATCAGATGCGTCTTCTCATACTTGAAGGACGTGAAGTCGCTATTAAACGTGATCTCATAATATTTGCCCTGCACCTCGACGAGAAGCCCCTGCTTGAGGTACGTGGAGTTCGTGCGAATCTCCTCAGGCTCTATCTGCATCTCCTCGCCGAGGCTGTGCAAAAACCCCGCCATGCGCGAGGTCTTCTCGCGGTCGCTCTTCGTCTGATTGAAGCTGTTCCACTGTGCGCCGCCCAAGAAGGCGACGGCGAGGACGAGGATGACGATGAGATCGCGGTAACGCGTGACGAGGTGGTTGCGCAGATACTTGATGATGGCAACGAGCAGCGCGAAAAGCACGAGAAAAGACAGCGTGTACTGCACGACGTCGTCAAACTGACTGTGTTGCACGATGTAAGCATACGTATAGAATTGCAAGGAAAGCACCTCCCATAGTACGGCGCATTCATCACGCACGAGCACAGCGACCACATCAAGGGACTGCCGACGCTCTTGAAGCAGTACCATCTGACGTTCTTCGCGCACCCTGCGACGCTTTCCGCCATCAGGGAAAGCCGCCCGATGCAAATGCCGCTCCAAGGAGCAGCGCTTGAGCAATAAGCGGCATTTTGCCGCCCCCCGCACCAGCGTCGACGAAATCAGACGCCGCCTCCTTTAATTCACATCGACTTGGCACATCTTCATCGCACGCAGCGCGTCCTCATGGCTCTCAGGCGTCACACCCGCGCAGCACGAAGCGTCGACCGATATGCGCGTTTCGGGATAGAACGCCTTGAGCAAAAGGGCGTTGGAAATGACGCAGATATCGGTGCAAAGCCCGACAAGCTCGATCTCATCGCAGTCTTTGAGCACAGCGGGAAGCTCGGTCGAGCCGAACGCGGGCTTCTCTACAACAGCCGCCGCCTCCCGCACGAACGGCTGCAGGGAAGCGGCGATCTCCCAGCCCTCCATGCCGCGGATGCAGTGCGGCACGGGAAGCCGCTCCCCCTCCTGTGTCGCAAGATAATCCTCGCCGTGCGTGTCCATGGTGAAGACGAGCGTCGTCCCCGCCGCACGCGCCGCCGCAATCTTCGCCTCCATGCGCGGCAGCATCTCCTGCGCCTCCTTCGTTCCCAATGCGCCGTCGATGAAATCCTTCTGCATATCGACGACAACGATAGCTTTTTTCATGATGGATCGCCCTCCTTTTCTCCCCTAGCATATCACAAACAAAGCTTTTTTCAAGCTGCTATGAACATTCATAGTGACTTATAAAAATCCTTATATCTTCCTCACTCAAATTTCGCACATCAAAAACGTTACACAGACCTTGAAAACACTGACTTTATGCCAATGAAAATACTCCCTTTATGCACATTTTCGTAGTTTTTGCGACAACAGTACAGGAAGCTCTTTCAAGAAGCCTTGCAGCTGCCCCTGGATCTCCCCTTCATCCAGCATAGGCTGCTCTTGGAGTCGTTCAACAAACAGCAGCAAAAGGAGGCGCATGGCTTCCACGAAGCACACATCCGGCAACTCATCCACAGATAGGTAGAACAGCGCCCCCAGACTTCGTGCATCCTTGCACTCGCGCTGCTCCACAGCCAGGAACATATACCGCGTGAACACGATGGAGTCTTGGTGGTTTTGTGTTATACTGTTCATAGCATGAGCCTCCATTGGATGTTTTTTGTTTGACACTTAAAATTATACCAAATGGATGTCGCTCATGCTATTTTATTTGCCAAGACGATAGATATTTCAAGGGTTACAGCAGATTATTCATCTGCGAAGTTTGCGTTATAGAACCTAAAGATAGGGCAATGGGATTTTGTCTTGATAGAATCGTTTTAATCGTCGTCTTCCGCTTTCGTATCGCCGATGATCACCTTTGTAAAGAGTGCAATCACGCCGGCGAATACGAGGAGACCGAGCATTTCTGCCGTGTCTGCGAAGTCCTTGCCGACGAGGGAGAGGGGGCTGTCGCTGCCGCCGCTCGTCACCGATATGACGATGAGCCCCGCGAGCAGGACGCCGATGATCGACTCGCCGACGATGAAGCCGGATGCAAAGAGCGTGCCGCGGCGGACGGCGGCCTTTTCTGCCTCTTTGCCGCCCTTCTGGCGGACGTAGCGATTGACGAAGTAGCCGAGCACTGCGCCGACGACGAGCGGCGTCTGCACGACGGGCGGCAGGTAGATGCCCATGCCGACTGCGAGCGGCGGCAGGCAGAGGTGGCGCGTCCTGCGCTTCAAAAATACGTCAATCGCGACGAGCACGACGCCGACGCCAATGCCGATGTAGATGTACTCCCATGCGAGCTGGCTCTTGAAGATGCCCTGCGCAATCGTCGTCATCAGCGCGGCCTGCGGCGCGGCGAGCGCCTGCGTGGGATCCATGCTGGGGCGCGGCATGGCGCCGGGGAAACCATACGCCTCATAGAGGAGGTTGAGCACGGGGGCAATGACGAGCGCGCCGACGACGCAGCCGATGAGGAGCGCGACCTGCTGGCGCCACGGCGTCGCGCCGACGAGGTAGCCCGTCTTGAGATCCTGCATATTGTCGTTCGAGATGCAGGCGATTGCAATGATGATCGACGTCGTGAAGATCGCCGTCGCCGTCGCGAATTTCTCGCCGCCCTCCAGCGCGAAAATGCCGAATGCGGAGCAGAGCGCGTACACGACGAGCGACGCGACGATGATGCCGAGGATGCCGACGCCCGAAATCGGGCTTGACGACGTGCCGACGAGGCCTGCCATATAGGCGCAGGCGGCCGCGACGAAGAACCCCATGAGGACGGCAATCCCGACGCCGATCACGGTAAAGGCGAGCGTCTCGCCGAGCGGCAGGTTCTCCGGGCTGACGAATGCGTAGAAGATGATGAGAAGCCCGATGACCGTCACCGCAAAGACCATGCCAATGCTCCGAATCGACATGTCGATGTCCATGCGATGCTTGTCCTTGTAGGCGGCAGGCTGGCGCACGGCGGCAATCGACTCCTTCACGCCCTCGATGACGGGGCGCGCGAGCATGAGGAGCGTCCAGATCGCCGCGACGCCCATTGCGCCCGCGCCGATGAGGCGCACCTTCTGCTGATAGACCAGCCCCGCGAACTTCTGCATTGTCATGCCGTCGGGCGGCGCGCCCGTCATCGTGAAGTACGGCACGAAGCCCGCCCACGCAATCAGGATGCCGACGAGCATGGCAAGCCCGCTTGCAATGCCGATGAGGTAGCCCGCGCCGAGGAGCGCCGTCGAATAGCCGAGCGGGAATTGCGTCATGCCGCTCCCGACGCGAAACCACGCGGCGAGACTGTCGCCGAGCAGGTGAAGCCCGTTCGTCAGAAAGGCGACGAAGCCCGCGACGGCGCTGCCGGAGAGGATCTCATAGAGACCCGTATTCGTGTCCTTCGACTTGTCCTGGCTGCCGACCTTCAGAATCTCCGCCGCCGCCACGCCCTCCGGATAGGCGAGGTCGCTGTGCACGACCATCGCGCGGCGCAGCGGAATCGTAAAGAGCACGCCGAGGCAGCCGCCACACGCCGAGACGACGAGCGTCTGCCAGAACTCGAATCCCTGCCAGTAGCCGATCATCAGCATGCCGGGGATGATGAAGATAATAGCTGAGAGCGTGCCCGCCGCAGACGCCTGCGTCTGCACCATGTTGTTCTCCAGAATATTGGAATCCTTCGCCATCTTGAGCACCGCCATGGAAATGACGGCGGCGGGGATCGCCGACGAGAACGTCAGGCCGACCTTCAGCCCGAGGTAGACATTCGACGCGGTAAAGATGACGGTCAGAAGCGCGCCGAGGAGCATACCGCGGAGCGTTAGCTCCGGCAGCCGAAGCTCGTGCTGCATAAACTCATTCTCTTCTTCTCTCATAGAAGCACCTGCCTTTCTGTGACTGTGATTAGGATACGCCATCTATGTAAATCTGTCAACCTATCAACCTGTCAAGCGCGCCACCCCACGACGACGCGCTCCACGCCCGCGTAGTCGCGCAGGATCTCCGTCCGCTCGATGAGCGGATTTTTTTGCGCGAGCGCGGCGACTGCCTCCGCCTGATGGATGCCGACCTCAAATGCCATAAAGCCGCCCGCCTTCAGTATAGCGGGCGCGCCCGCGCAAAGGCGGCGGTAGAAGTCGAGGCCGTCTGCGCCGCCCGCAAGCGCCGTATGCGGCTCTGAGGCACGCACCTCGGGCGAAAGCCCCGCTATATCGCCGTCGGGGATGTAGGGCGGATTCGAGAGAATCGCGTCGTATTCGCCCGTGAGCGGCGCGAGCAGGTCGCCCGTATGGAAGATGATGCGTTCCGCGAGCCCCAGCGCCGCTGCATTCTCCTCGGCGACGGCGCGCGCCGCAGGCGACAGGTCGACCGTCTCCGCCTCCGCGTCCGCGAGCTCGTGGAGGACGGAGAGCGCGACTGCGCCCGTCCCCGTGCCAATGTCGGCAAAGCGCACGCGCGTCCCTGCCGCCTGCCGTCCCATACGCGCCGTCAGCCGCTCAATCGCCGTCTGCACGAGGATCTCCGTATCGGGGCGCGGCACAAGCGTGTCCTTCGTCACCTTGAAGCGCAGTCCCATGAACTCCTTCTCGCCGAGAATGAGCGCGACGGGCACGCGCGCCGCCCGCTTCTTGACGAGCGCGCGGAATGCCACAAGCTCCGCCTGCTCCAGCGGCTCGTCGAAGTGGACGTAGAGATAGATGCGCTCTTTTTTCAGCACATGGACGAGCAAGATTTCCGCATCAAGGCGCGGGCTCTCGATGCCCCGCTCCGCAAAAAAGTGCTCCGTCCATTTCAAGATGCGCCCTATCGTCCAGATTTCAGCCACGTCAATTCCTTTCTCCTCCGCCAGATATGTCCATTACTCCACCCGCTTCAATTTTTCCGCTTGGTCGGCGGTGATGAGCGCCGTCAGCAGCTCATCAAGCTCTCCATTCAAGATCGCGTCGATCTTATGGAGCGTCAACCCGATACGGTGATCGGTCACGCGCCCCTGCGGGAAATTATACGTGCGGATGCGCTCGCTGCGGTCGCCCGATCCGACCTGACTCCTGCGGTCGGCGGCGACGGCGGCCTCCTGCTCCTGCCGCGCCTTGTCCTGTATGCGCGCGCGCAGGACCTTCATCGCCTTTTCCTTGTTCTTCAGCTGCGACTTCTCGTCCTGGCACTGCACGACGATTCCCGTTGGCAGGTGCGTGATGCGGATCGCCGTCTCGGTGCGGTTGACGTATTGCCCGCCCGCACCCGAAGCGCAGTAGGTGTCGATGCGAAGGTCATTTGCCGCGATTGCGACATCGACCTCCTCGACCTCGGGCAGCACGGCGACCGTCGCCGCGCTCGTGTGGATGCGCCCGCCCGACTCGGTGACGGGGACGCGCTGGACGCGGTGCGCGCCGCTCTCGTACTTGAGCTTCGAGTATGCGCCGAAGCCGGCGACGAGGAACGTCACCTCCTTGAATCCGCCGATGCCCGTCGGATTCGCGTCCATGAGCTCGACCTTCCAGCCCTGCCGCTCGGCGTAGCGGCTGTACATGCGGAAGAGGTCGCCTGCGAAGAGCGCCGCCTCGTCGCCGCCGACGCCGCTGCGAATCTCGACGATGACGTTTTTCTCGTCGTTCGGGTCTTTCGGCAGGAGGAGAATCGGCAGTTCCTCGTCGAGCGCTGCCTTTTCCGCCGTGAGCGCGGCGATCTCCTCCTCGGCGAGCGATTTCATTTCCGCATCGGCGTCCGCGAGCATTTCCTTTGCGTCGGCAATCCCCTGCACGGCGCGCTTGTAGGCGCGGAACTTCTCGACAATGGGCAGGAGCGCCGCGTGCTCCTTCGAGTAGCGCTGCCACTTCTCCATGTCCGCGATGACGGCGGGATCGCTGACGAGCGATTCGAGCTCGCGGAACTTGTCCTCGACAGCTTGCAGCTTATCCAGCATAGACGGCCCCGCTTCCTTTCGTTTCGCTTTCGCCTGCGATAGACGCTGCGTCCGCCTTCGCGCGGTAGTCGCCGCTGCCCTCGAGGATTTCCTCCTCTGGGAGCACCGCTTTCAGCGACTCAATGGCGACCTCGACCATCTCGTCCTCTGGTGGGCGCGTCGTCAGGTATTGCAGCCACAGCCCCGGCTTGATTGCCGTCTGGACAAAGGCATTCTCGCTGCGCCCCGCAAGGCGGATGAGCTCGTAGGACAGCCCCGCGACGACAGGCAGCAGGACAATGCGGCTCGCGATGCGCTCGGCGAGGCTCGGCCAGCCGAGGAACGCAAAGACGAAGATCGAGACGAGCATGACGATGAGCAGGAAATTCGTGCCGCAGCGCGGGTGCAGGCGGCTGAACGTCTGGACGTTTTCAACCGTCAGCGGCAGCCCCGCCTCGTAGCAGTGGATCGTCTTATGCTCCGCGCCGTGGTACTGGAAGACGCGCCGGATGTCCTTCATGCGCGAAATGCCCCAGATATACGCGAGGAAGATCGCAAGGCGCAAAAAGCCCTCCATGAGATTCAAAAAGACGGGATCTTCCGTGACGACGTGGAAGAGCTTCGCCGCGCCCGTCGGAATCGCGATAAAGAGCACGCAGGCGAGCGCGAGCGCAAAGACGATCGTCCCCGCCATCTCGCGGTCAGTCAGCTGCTCGTCCTCCTCGCCCGCCATCTTCGCCGAGTACGAGAGCGAGCGAATGCCCATGACGAGCGACTCGATGAGCGCGACAGATCCGCGCAGCATGGGCTTCTTTAGAATCGGGAAACGGTCGGCAATCGAGTGGACGGGCACCGCCTCGACTTGGATGACGCCACTCGGATCGCGCACCGCCGTCGCGCGCAGCCCCGGCCCGCGCATCATGACGCCCTCGATGACGGCCTGTCCGCCAACCATCAGACATTTTTTCATAGGAACACCTCTATGTTTCGGAATAAATCTGCTTATGATTCTATATATATTCTTTATAGCAAACGAAGCAGAGCAAATGCTCTGCTTCATCATAATCTCGCAACGGATTACTTCTTGTAGCGCTTGTTGAACTTCTCGATGCGGCCGCCCGCCTGGACATCGCGCTGACGTCCCGTGAAGAACGGATGGCACTTCGAGCAGACGTCGACGCGAAGCTCCTGCTTCGTCGAGCCCGTCTTGAACGTGTTGCCGCAGCCGCACGTCACAGTCGCCTCATGGTACTCCGGATGGATTCCCTGCTTCATGTTGCACCTCTCTTTCCCCCAATGGAAACTGGGAATGGATACAAGCCCGCTCTGCGCAGGCTTGGTTTAGACCCGGCTCCCCTCGTGGGGAAAGCCAGCCCTCATGGCCTGGAACCAGACGCCCAGCGTCCAGTACGGGAGTATTATAGCATAGGAAAAGCGCGGACGCAAATTTCTTTCCAGCTATTTACAAGAAAAATATTTCATGGTAGAATAGCGAAGTATCGGGGGCATAGCTCAGCTGGGAGAGCGCTTGCATGGCATGCAAGAGGTCAGGAGTTCGATCCTCCTTGTCTCCACCATAAT
>ERZ772945.217-NODE-217-length-48554-cov-17.155426_pt1 | contig 48554 bp, 41 predicted proteins | sample MGYA00511681_ERZ772945 | MGnify/ENA primary metagenome ERZ772945 (study PRJEB29015, sample SAMEA2737943) | human oral metagenome | biome: human oral; feature: human-associated habitat; material: dental | place: China | collected 2143 ...
ATAGTCCCGATGGGATTAAAACACCATTTGAACACTGTTTTAATCCCATCGGGACTAAGTTCTATAACAATAATAAGATTGTAAGTTTAAAAGCATTACGTCATTTTAAGATAGAATATTTAGATAGTGATATCTTCAGGGATATGCCTAATTTAAGAGAAGTGTGGATTCCAGCCACAGTTAAATCTCATTGGTATCGAACTTTCCTTGGAAGTGAAAACATTAAAATAGTGGTAATTTGTAGCGAGATACCATTCACAGACAGAAGTTTTTTCAATGTAAACACTTCCAATCATATACCTTCGGATTTAAAGATATATGTACCAGATACAGCGTTATTAAGATACAAGGAAGCGTGGAAGAACTTTCCTTATCTATCTCGATTGCATCCACTCAGTGAGTATCAAGAATAATACTCGCTAAGTGGTAGAATATTCCCTAAATACCCTTGCATAGCCTGACTATTCCATTGAGTACTTTGCTTGTATGTATCTACTAAATGAGGGGCTACGTAAAGAGTTTCTATTCGAGCGGCAAGAATACTCCAATATCTATTTGGATTAATATAATCGCTACCTTTGAGGACTAATTTCTTTATCCTTGCGTTATGGAAGGAAAGCTCATCAATGGCTGTTACAGAAGAGGGTATTATAACGCACTCCCCTTGACTATTGCGAAACATAGCATGTGGAACTATGATTAGTCCTTCTGGTAGTTCTATAGTTCCAAAAGTAGTGTTCTTAAATATTTCTGTTTCGTTCTTCAATGAAGTGAAGTATCGAAGTTCTGTAAAACCTTTCATTGTGAGGTCTTGAAACATAGTCCCGATGGAACCTTATCTGAAGGCTCGCCTTATTTCTTTGTTAATAGTCGTGTCTTTCACAGCAGAATACACCTGCGTTGTCTTAATGCTCTGATGACCTAATATATGTTGTATAATAGGAAGACTCACGCCTTTGCTCAGTAGTACAGTAGCGCACGTATGTCTTGCGCAGTGAAAAGTAATGTGTCTGTGGATATTGAATCGCTTGAGCACACGCTTGAGAACCAGGTTGCAACGTGCGTTACAAGGTAGCTGAAAAAGTTTACCTGTAGTTGTCTTGTTTTCTTGAATCATTGTTGCAGCTTTACCTCCAAACATCTTAGAGATAGGTATTCTTACCTCGTGGTCTGTCTTCTGCATTCGCATGATTACCCACTTATTCCGATATATATTCTTAACGTGCTGCTTAGTGACTTGCACGATATCAGAAAAGCGAAGACCTGAATAGACACTGAATAGAAAACCTTTAATAACCTTCCTCTCCTCGTCAGTCATATCTTCCTTTGCTTCTTTCTCCTCAATCCGTCTTAGTTCTCTTTCTGTCAATGATTGCTTCTGTACATTCTCAGTCTTGATATGATACTTGCGAAAAGGGTAGGCAGTCATCAGTTCCTCGTCGATAGCAAGATTAACGAATCGACGAAAAATCTTCATAAACTTAGCAATGGTATTAATCGCATATCCAGCACCTTTTAGGAAGTTTTCAAAATCGCAAATGCACTTGTAATCAATCTGAGTAAAGGTTATATCGTTCTTAAATCGCCTCAGTACCGATAATGCAGCCTTATGATTTGCAATCGTACCTACTGTATATGTTTCTTTATCAATCTCTCCTTCCATCCAGTCGAGAAAAGAACTATCCTCCTTGTGTGTTATCAAAGTAGGGTTAGCAATCAATTTGTTAACGTCACCAATATGCTTGATGACGTATTGCCCATCTACTTGTATTTGGATTAGTGCATTATGACCCTTTAATTCATTAGAAAGCTCTCTTAGGATGTTCTGTATGTTCATAAATGTAGGATAGATGGACTGTAGGACGGAGTATATCCATCCTACAATCTTGCTTTTAAAAATATTAAAGCACTCCCTTGTAATTTAATAGCAGTTGATTAGCCTGCTGAATATCCTTGGGAGTGTATATGTCTGTAATCAATATTGATGAATGTCGTGCCTGGTCTCTCACGGTAAGTATATCGGTGTTCGCACGCAGCATATTCGTGATACCTGTGTCTTTGAGACTGTAGAACTTGTATCTGTCAGTCAGATTCAAGCTTGTACGGATATAACGACTCCAGTAATCTCTGAACGCCTTTTCTGTTCGTCGTTCCTTTCCTGGTCTGAAATTATTACTAAAGAGAAAATACTGTCCTGGACTATCGAAGATACGCAGGTCTATCATTAATTTAATGACATGATCAGGAAGCGTTAAGAGAGCATCGTTATGATTCTTTGCGATTGAACCATGAAGATATAATGTTTTCTTTGCTATATTAAAGTCTCCTACCTTAATATAACTCATCTCTTTTGGGCGCACGAATAAATAATGTAGAATATAGCAGGCAAGCAGGTAATGCTTGTTGTGCTTCAACAACCACCCCTTTATTCGCTCCAGGACATCATCAGGAATAACATCGCGGTTCTTAAGCTGACCTCGACGCTGTACGATAGAAAAGTGTTCTGTAGGGTCTGAAGATATATAGCCTCGCTCCAATAGATACTTACAGAACGTCTTAATCCATGAGAGATAATTGTTTCTCGTTCGAAGCGTGTTATTCCTGTCGACAAAAACGTACTCCAAAAATTGACCTACCATCTTGCTATCGAATTGATAAGTGTAATACAGATTAACGTTCTGTTTCTCCTTCCACTCTTTCAGTATCTTAATCCTACTGCAATACGATACCACAGACTCTTCTCGCATATTATGCTCTTTAAGAAGTTTGAACAGATATGATTCATACTTAGCACAAACATCGTCGAATGCTGTATACTCAAGAGGTTGTACGATTTCTATCCACGGATTCCAGCCTTGTATAAGTTTTTCAGTCAACCTCTTTATAAGAGCTTCTCCATATTCTCTCTGATTACGCTTGCCTTTGACGTGATCGAGCATAAACTTCTTGATACGAAACTTTCCTCTCTCTGGGTCAAATGCAGAGAGAGACACATAACATTCAGAGGCTTGATGAAATTTAGGTGTTTTCCATCCTACAATCTCATCCATAGTCGCTTGTCTGTTTTTAAAAGAAAAATTTTTTTTAGACATTTCTCAACTTTTGCGTGAAATGCCCTATTGAATATCGTTTGTTCTATTAAATTAAAGTTCACCGACTTTTCGCCGACCGCTTTTCCTGCGACCAAAGATAATTAATTGAGGTTCAGCATCTTTAATTTATTTCAGTCGGGATGACCAGAGTCGAACTGGCGACCCCTACGTCCCGAACGTAGTGCGCTACCAACTGCGCTACATCCCGATTGCTATGATAAGCAAGTGCAAAGATAAGTATTTTTCTGCAACTAATGCAAACAATCTCGCCCTTTTTACAACCCGTTATAACAAGTCTGTCAATTCAAAAAGACGAATTCCATTACTTCCTTTTATCAAGATGTAATGGTCTTCTGGACGGTGAGAAGCAATCTCAGCCTTGACCTCCTCGACATCATGGAACTTACGGAAAGCAGTCTGTGTCTTACTAAACTCCTCACCAACAAGCCATACGTTACGGATATCAGTAGCCTTCAATAAGTCAACAACCTTCTGGTGTTCGACTGCAGAAGCATCTCCCAACTCACGCATATCACCAAGAATAGCCATCTTATTATCCACCTCCATCAGTTGGAAATTGTCTATCGCAGCAGCCATACTGGATGGGTTAGCGTTATAAGCGTCCACGATTAGCTTGTTATGAGCAGTCTCTGTCAGCTGTGAGCGATTGTTATGAGGGATGTAACTATCCAATGCGTTGTTGATTTGTTGTGGTGTTACGCCAAAGTGAAGACCAATAGCTATAGCCGCCAACATATTGTCTAAGTTGTAAGAACCTATCAGATGGGTTTGCACATCATAGATGGTAGGAGCAGGCTGATGGGTATTCAGACTTGATAACTGCCATTCGAAATGTAAGAAAGGAGCACAATTAACAACATAGCCCTGCACGTCTGCCGTCTCATCCTGCCCGTATGTGATGACACGCTCGAACTCTCGTTGCTCTGCCATCGCCGTCAGGTCGGGGTTACTCTCATTGAGGAAGAGCAATCCATCATGGCCTTTAAGGAAGTCATAGAGTTCGCCCTTCGTCTTCTTCACACCTTCAAAACTACCGAAACCCTGCAGGTGAGCACGTCCAACATTGGTTATCAAACCACAAGTTGGCTCTACGTAAGTAACGAGTTTCTCGATATCTCCAGGGTGAGAGGCACCCATCTCGATGACAGCTATCTCATGTTCAGGACGAATACCAAGTAAGGTACGTGGCACGCCAACGTCGTTGTTATAGTTTGCCTCCGTATGGTGTACGTTGAATTTCTCGGCTAACACGGCTGAGATAAGCTCTTTACTCGTTGTCTTACCATTAGTTCCTGTAATACCAATCACAGGGATTGAGAACTGACGACGGTGTTCGCGCGCCAACTCCTTATAGGTGATTAGGGCGTCGTCGACAAGGATGAAGCGTTCATCACCAGCCTTTGCATACTCTTTTTCATCAACGATAGCATAGCTACAGCCCTTTTCTAAGGCTGCTTCCGCAAACTTATTACCATCGAATGAAGCTCCCTTCAATGCCACGAAGATACTTCCTTCAGGACAGTTACGACTATCAGTAGTAACGACGGGATGCTCTTGGTAAATCTTGTATATCTCCTGTATGTCCATTGCCATTAGTTTTTCTTACTGCAAAGGTAATCTAAATGAAAGACAATGCAAAGTATTGTATGTCTTTTTTAATGCTTATCTTGCGATTTAAGGTAGGTTTTATAGATGAGAGAACACTATCAAGACGGTTCTTAGAAACCGTCTTTTCTCATTCTGTAATCGCTTCGCAAACCTCCTCCCAACCATTCTGACCGAATTATTTTCATGACAAGAAAGATTTTTTCTCACGTAAATAAATATTTTTTTTCATGACAATAAATATTTATTTTCATGAAAAAAAATCGCTACGGGTGGTGTTCGTTGAACAGAATGAACGTTTCATAAGACTATGAAGACTTTCTTTTTGTTCTTTATAACCACTCATTTCTAACCTTATATAATGTTATAACAATCTTAAAATCAAGTATATATGCGACATGAAAGCACCTATTTAGAACTCAACATAGGGACGTAGGCGTTCGATAACATCTGGGGTAAATTCCTTTAACAGGTGGAGTTGTGATAGAGTTGTGAGTTTTCCCTTTAGTCGCCGATAGTCGCAGACCGCTTTTGCACGATAGAAATTCATATAAGGATGACGCCTAAGTTGTGAAAGACTTGCCGTATTTAGGTTTATTTTCTCAGTCTTTGGATTGGCAATAGAGAAGTAAGGTAGGGTCTCTTCTGGGAACCCCTCAATCTCTTGTAACTGTCCCACGGCAACATATCCACCTAATCGTTTACCATAATTGAGGATGGCTCGTGCCCATCCCGACCCTATCCCTGGTATCTTCTTTAGCTGTGTTGTATCCGCAGTAACGAGGTTGACGTGTTCTCCCGCTCTCAGTTTCACAGGATAACGGAGCGTGTCACGCTCGTAACCTTTGTAGGGTTGATACGTATTTTGTGCCTTATAAGCTTCGTAAGCGGCATGGGCTGCCTGATTATTGGCTTCTTTCTGGGCTATATAAGCTTGTACAGAGGCTAGTGTTGAGGCAGGTTGATAATCGTCGCCTATCATTATATAAGGTTCTAAAGTACGATATTGCTTACGTGTAAGACCGTAGACTCTGGCAAAGTCCATCGGCGAACGATACACTCCTCCTTTAGCTCGATACTTCATGATGTTACGCACTTGATAAGGAGCCAAGCCTAACTGTTGCAACTGTTCGGCCGTGGCTGTGTTCGGATCAAAGGTGAAGAGGTGGTTACCTTCTGCTGTCACCACTTCAGGAAGCGGTGCTTTATGGGCAAAGGCTACTAATTTCTGATGTGAAAGACTATCGTTCTTAACATCCGACGTCGTCTTCGTCTGGTTGCCAACAAGGAGTATTATACCAACACATCCAGCAACGAATAGTAACAACAGGAAGATTACTTTACGGTCAGAACGATGGAGATAGAATATAGATTTGAGGTTCATTGGTTGTAAGGTTTAAGTCCCTATAATCCCTCGAGAGCATACGCTTCTGAAGGGTTGAGGATAGTCATGTAATTATTAAGTACTGATTTAAGATTTTAGGTAGTAGAGAGTAGAAGATTGTGGAATATCTTTTCAACTCTTTCCTCCCTCCTCTTCGCCCAAAGACTCTACTTGATAGCGTAACAATACATCGTTCTCTTGATAAGAAGAGGAGGGAGGGAAGAGAGTATCTGTTCGTTTAGAAGACTCCTAACTGATGTAGGAAGATGGCCAAAATAGCCAATGGACAGACGAAGCGAATGAGGAAGTAATACACTCCAAAGAAGGTTCCTCGTATCGTTCCCCAGTTAGTAAACTCGTCTTTCACCAACTTCTTTGGTACATACCACCCTATGAAAAGACAGGTAAGGAGTCCGCCTACAGGCAAAAATATCTGTCCTGTGACAAAGTCGAAGACATCGAAGAGGTCGACACCAACTATCTTCAAGAAGTTCCAGTCGCCTAATGACAAAGAACAAACAGCCCCTATCAGCAAACAACCCACCGTAACAATCATTGCAGCACGTGGTCGGCTAATGTGTAACTCCTCTTGGAAGAAGGCCGTGCTCACCTCGTGTAAGGAGATTAACGACGTCAAAGCAGCCATAGAAAGGAGTAGATAGAATGCGAACGAGATAATATATCCGATGATAGGCATACCCGAGAAGGCTTGTTCGAAGACGTTTGGCAAGGTGATAAAGATAAGAGAAGGACCACTGTCAGGGTTGATTCCTACCGAAAAAGCTGCTGGGAAGATCATCAGACCAGCAAGAATAGCCACGATGGTATCAATCAATCCAATCTGAACAGCTGAGTTTAAGAGGTTCGTATGACGACTATAATAAGAGGCGTAAGTACAGATACAACCCATAGCAATGCTCATCGAATAGAAAGACTGACCTAACGCACCAAGGAAAACATCGCCTGTTACCTTACTAAAGTCTGGCTTCAACAGAAATTCCACACCTTTGCTTGCCCCTGGAAGAAGGCAAGAAGCAATGACAATAGCAACTAACAACACGAAGAGGGCAGGCATCATAATCTTTGAAGCACGTTCGATACCGTTCCTAACACCATGAATAATAATGTAGTGGGTGAAGAACAGAATAGCAGCTGTCCATAAGATTGGCTTCCAAGGATTGGTGGAGAAGTCTGAAAAATAGGATTGGAAATAAGCTGGTGAACCGTGTAAATGATTCATCACAGAGGCAAAACCGTATTGCAAACACCATCCTGACACCACAGCATAATAGCCTGTAATCAAGAAGCCAGTGAGCACTCCCAAGTAACCCACCCACTTCCAAGCAGTGCCATTAGACACTTTCGTGTAGGCACGGGCCGTATTAGAAGCAGCATGACGACCAATGATAAACTCGCTTATCATACACGGTAAGCCTAATAACAAGATACAACCAATATAAATAAGAATGAAGGCTGCACCACCATTCTGACCTGTCATGTATGGGAAACGCCATACATTCCCTAAGCCAACAGCTCCTCCTGCTGTGGCAAGAATCATCCCAAGTTTGCTTCCAAACTTTGCTCTTTTATGTTCACCCATATAGATTTAACTTGAATACATGTGCAAATATACGAAAAAAGATCTATCTTTGTATCAGATTCAAAGTTAATTATGCATTTATTACATCATATCCTCACAAAGTATCCATGTAGTTGCATCATCGTTATTGCTACTTGGGTGTTATGCTTTATACCTATTCCAGAGACGCCACTGAGCGATATTAGATTTATTGATAAGTGGACACATAGTGTCATCTACTTGGTCTTAGGAGTAAGTATATGCCTTGAATACATACGCTCAACCAAGTATCCAAACCCCACCTTCATTGTTGGCTGGGTTTGGTTTGTACCTCTTTTGATGGGTGGACTCATAGAGATTCTTCAGTCTTACTGCACGAATGGTAATCGAAGTGGCGAATGGCTTGACTTCTTTGCAGACTCCTTAGGCTCCACAATAGCCCTCATCATCGGTATTCTTCTGGTACGATATCGCACCAAAGCTTGAATGGGTTGCGACGCATCTGGGAGTTATAGAAATGACGATCGCCCGTTACCTCTAAGCCAAGGAAATCTGGTTTAGCAAAGGCTTCACCCTCACTTCCTAACTCAACCTCGGCTAAGACGAGTCCTTCATTGTCCCCATGAAACTCGTCAATCTCGAAGGTGTGACCCTCAAAAGGGACAAGGTAACGGTGCTTATCAATAACTCCAGGCTCGCACAACAGCATTAACTGCTGTGCTTCCTCAAGTGAAATTACTTTCTCAAACTCGTAACGTGACAAGCCGCCATTGCTTGATGGACCTTTAATCGTTAGGTATCCTTTATCGTCTCGGATACGTACACGGACGGTGTTAACGGCTGCGAAATATCCTTGTTGTATATGACTACAACTGCTGGCAAGCCTTTTCCAATCCCTATCTTTACGTACTAAGAACTTCCTTTCAATCTCTAATCCACTCATAAGAAACGTTGTTATGATAAGTATCTACCGTCTTATATTATAGATGTGCTCGTCGTCTCATTGCCTATCTATGCCTTTAAGACATATAGGAAGCAATGACAATGGTCAAAACACCTAACCCTACCAATATCAATGCAAGCCATCCAATAACACGGTTAGCATACTTCTCTTGTTTAAGTTCACGCTCTTTGCGATTATATTTACTTCTTTCACTCATAGTTATATTACTTAAAAAGGTTATTAAATCATTCTGTTTAAATCAAAGAGGAGCAATTACTCCTCTACAGGGAACTCCATCAAATAAGCCTTAATGAAGTCGTCTATCTTACCATTCATCACCCCGTCGACATCAGAGGTTTGATAGTTCGTGCGATGATCTTTAACACGTCGGTCATCAAAGACGTAACTCCTTATCTGACTTCCCCATTCTATCTTCTTCTTACCAGCCTCTATTTTAGCCTGCTCCTCCATCCTCTTCTTCATAGCACGGTCGTATAACTGTGACTTCAAAAGCTGCATAGCCTTCGCACGGTTCTTTGGCTGGTCGCGAGTCTCGGTATTTTCGATAAGGATCTCTTCCTGTTCTCCAGTGTCAGGGTCCTCATATTGATAGCGCAAACGGACTCCCGACTCCACCTTGTTGACGTTCTGTCCACCCGCACCACTCGACCGGAAAGTATCCCAACTGACGCGAGCTGGGTCGACAAAGACCTCGATTGTGTCATCAACCAACGGTGTTACGAACACGCTGGCAAAGCTTGTCATACGCTTACCTTGGGCATTAAAGGGACTAACACGCACCAATCGGTGTACACCATTCTCACTTTTCAGGTATCCGTAGGCGTATTCTCCACCCTCGAACTTCATTGTCACGCTCTTAATACCAGCCTCATCACCCTCTTGAATATCAGAGATAGTCACCTTATAACCCTGTGCCTCGCCCCAACGCATATACATACGCATCAGCATAGAAGCCCAGTCTTGACTCTCCGTACCGCCTGCTCCCGAGTTAATCTTCATCACACACTCCATCGGATCTTCCTCTTGTCGAAGCATGTTCTTTAACTCTAAGCTCTCAATTAACCGAAGTGCTTTATCGTAGGTAGCGTCAACCTCCTCTTCAGACACAAGTTCATCCTTATAGAAATCGTATGCTAATTGCACCTCATCAGCCAACGCCCGCACCTTATCATAGTCTTTCACCCACTTCTCAATATCCTTTACTTTCTTCATCTGCACCTGTGCTCTGCTTGGATCATCCCAAAAGTCAGGTGCTTGTGTACGGAGTTGTTCCTCCTCAAACTCTATTCTCTTCTTATCAATATCAAGATAACGGTGCAACGCTTCAGTGCGTTCTTGTATATCTTTAAGCTGGTCTGCTGTTATCATCTTTATTCTTTTATCGTTGTTAGAGGCTTAGGGAACTGGCAAAACTAATAAGTTTAGCAGGACTTGCAATACTTGTAGAACTAGTAAGACTAGTAACGCTAGCAAGGCTCGTAAGGCTCGTAAAGCAAGCAAAACACTGCCTAATTCATCTTAACAATTAACCCATCAACCTGCCAACCCATCAACTCGTCAACCCATCAACTCATTTACTTCCCTACTCTTCGTACATCTTTTCAATCACATCATGGTAGCGACGGTTTACAACAGAGCGCCTTAGCTTCAGCGTATTGGTCAACTCTCCGTTCTCCATAGAGAAATGATGAGGGAGGAGTGTGAACCGTTTAATCTGCTCGTATGACGCCAAGCGCTGTTGTAAAGTCTCTATACGCTCACGCATCATCTCGTTAACACGCTTGTTCTGGCATAACTCTTCACGGTCTTTGAACGTTATATGGTTCTCCTTAGCCCACTCTTCAAGCACAGAGAACTCAGGGACTATCAATGCAGCCACAAACTTTCTCTGGTCTGCTATGACCGATACTTGTTCGATAAACTTATCCACTAATAGCATACCCTCAACCATCTGCGGTGCTACATATTTACCATTTGAGGTCTTGAAGAGGTCTTTGATACGTTCTTTCAAGAACAACTCACCATCTTTCATATACCCCGCATCACCCGTATGGAAGTATCCGTCTTTATCAAAAGCCTCCGCATTAGAAGTCTCACGACGGAAGTATCCAGGCATAATCGTAGGTCCTTTCAGCATTACCTCACCTTCTTCGCTAATCTTGATATCGATACCCTCGATTGGACGACCTACTGAACCTACGGTATATGGCTGTCCAATATGGTCGCAGGTAACGGTTGCCAGACTCTCTGTTAGTCCATACCCAACAATCATGTTAATGCCAACACTATGCACAAACTCCTCTACCTCAGGTGACACGTAAGCCCCCGCTGTTGGGAAGATATGAGGGTTCTCCAGTCCTAACTGCTTACGAACAAGACTTAGCACAGTCTTATTAACAAGCTTATATTCCATCTCTAACGTCAGCGGGACACGCTTTCCACGTGCTATATACTGTATATTACGTTTCCTTCCTACGTTCAAAGCATGATAGAACAGCTTGCGCTGAACGACACTGGAGTTCTCCATGCGTTCCTTCACAGCCACATAAACCTTCTCCCAGAAGCGAGGTACGGCTGCCATACACGTCGGATGCGTCTCGCGCATACTCTGTTGTATTTCCTTAGGATAGGTGTTTACAATCAATTCGCTCCCAAGAGAGAGAGCCAGATAAGCCCATCCACGCTCGAAGACATGGCTGAACGGTAGGAAGTTGATAACGCGGTCCTTGTCATTCAAGGGTACACTCTTCGCGTTGGAACGCAAAGCTGCATGATACATCTTATATGTTAAGACCACGCCTTTACTCTCTCCTGTGGTACCACTTGTATAGAGTATATTACAAATATCTTCTTCATTCGCCTGCGTCCAACGCTCTTCTACCTCAGCTTCACGTGGGAAACCTTCCCCTAACTTTAGGAAGTCTTCAAAGTAAATAGAATTGGGGTCGTGCTGACTAAGCCGTACACTTGAATCAAAAACAATAATTCTTTCGAGCGAAGGACAAAGCGATTGGATGCGACGTGCCTTGTCATACTGTTCCTGTTCACCAACGAAAAGGAACCTTACACTGGCATCCTGAATCATATATTGTATCTGTTGTTCAGAACTTGTGGCGTAGAAAGGAATACTAATCACCCGCACACCGTATGCACCAAAGTCTGTATAAAGATGGTGAATACAGTTCTGTGAGAACACAGCAATCGTCTCTTGAGGTTTCATCCCAAGGTTCAAAAGAGCGTTTGAAACCTCCTTGACACGCATTGAGAACTGATTCCATGACACTGCACGCCACTCCAAACTACCAAAGTTACGGAAGGTAATGGCTGCTTTAGTACCGTATTTTTTCGCTTGTTCATGTATAAGAACAGAAAGATGACTGATTGTCTGCATTGTTTTCCTTATTTTTCTTCGTCCCTTCAGCAGATACTCTATCTACAAGATTAGCTTATAGACGGATTGCCGATTATACTTTATCTCCTGCAAATATAAACATTTATCCGCAAAGCAAAAAATAAATTAGATATTAAATGATAATTTTTACCTATTCCTTTCACCCTCTCTAAACTTAGAATAACAGGACAATTATATTCCTTTATAGGACAGAATAAACCCTACACTACCATCAACTAATAATCAACAGAGCTGATTATCCGTATTAATTGAGTTGTCACTCGACATAATGTTTCCCATGATTAATTTGCCGATGGATGCCTGACGCTTTCCCAATAAGTGGTTAGCAAGTGGCTTGATGATTGTTAGCAGAAAATGAGACTGCACTGAGCATGCAAACTATTGTACGTTAGTGAGTTTACACACCCCGATAGATTACAATCAAGCCTATCACGAACAGCATTGTACAAAGGTGTTTTCGCTTTTCTTTTCGTCTGTTAGTAATCACCTTATTCACAACTACTTGCGCAACAGTAAAGCTAAGGCTCCGAATTATCTTCATGAAGAGAAATATTTTTCATCATGAAAAAAAATAATTATCTTCATGAAGAGAAATATTTCTCTTCATGAAGATAATTCTGTTATGATGTTTTATTGAGATTAGAAAGACAATGAAAAGCCAAGCTAACTACCGCCAATTAGATCTCAAGAAATCCACCTTATTAATATAGAAGACCGACAGTTTGTTAGCGTAACCACTGCTCTGGATTCAGTTTAGCAGTCTCTTTACGCAGCTGGAATTGGAGTATACCAGTCCTACCAACCGTTCCTATGGTCTGTCCTGTACCTACCTTCTGTCCCTTGCTGACGCCTACAGAACCCAAGTTAGCATAGACAGTGATGTAAATACCGTGACGAATCATCACGACACTCATACCGCCTGCCATGAAGACACCGCTCACCTCGCCCATAAAGACACTACGAACAGCACTGCCAGGAGCACCCTTAATATTAATACCATCATTGTTCAAGCGGATATTCGACATGCCTGCCACATTATACTGACCAAAGTGACTGACTATCTGGCCCGACAATGGCATTGGTAATCGACCACGGTTATTAGCGAAGTTACCCGTTATTGCACGGTCAGCCGAGCTTAGCATATCATTGTTCTCAGCGGCAGCGGCCTTTGCAGCCTCAGCCTCTCGAGCAGCACGAGCACGGTCGGCATCGGCCTTGCGTTCGGCTGCCACACGGTTTGCCTCAGCCTCACGAGCCATCTGGTCGGCACGAGCTTGCTCAGCAGCAGCACGTGCTTCAGCCTTTTCCTGTGCCGCTTTAGCCGCAGCCTCCTGCTCCTCAACCTTTCGAATAGCCCGTTCCCGAGCGGCAGCACGTTCCTTCTGCAATGCTTCCTGACGTGCCTTTTCAGCCGCAGCACGGGCTGCAGCGGCACGAGCAGCAGCTTCTTGACGAGCCTTCTCAGCAGCCTCAGCTGCAGCACGAGCAGCCGCCTTGGCTTTTGCCTCACGTTCTTTCGCCTCAGCAATACGCCGAGCATTCTCACGGGCAGCGGCCTCTGCAGCCGCTTTCTTACGTGCTAACTCCTCTGCACGCTTCTTTGCTGCAGCGGCACGAGCGGCAGCCTGTGCCTTTGCCTCAGCTATGGCACGTTCGCGCGCCTTCTGTATTTCAATCTGAATAAGGCGGTCTATCTGTGCATTCAACGCTTGTTGCTGCTGACGACGTTGTGCTATTACACCCTGCAACACCTTCTGGTCGTTCTGTAAGGAGGTCACTACCGCCTGCTGTTCAACACGCTTACGCTCCATCTGGGCATGTACCTGACGGTCTTTATACAGAAGGTTACTCTTATTGACACGTACGTGCTTCAACTGAGTATGCTTCTCGTCCACCTGCAACTGCTTAACTTTAAGCTGCTCGCCCTGCGCCCTCTGGTAAGCAGCATACTCACGTACGAAGCGAAGACGACGATACATCTGGGTCAAGTTCTTTGCTGAGAAGACGAACATCAGCTTGTCTTGAATACTACGATGACGTGCCATGTAACGCATAGAACGGATGAAACGTGCGCGACGCTCGCTCAGCTGTGCTTCAAGAGAGGCGAGTTGACCTTTCAGAATACCGATATTCGTATCTAAGCCTTTGATGTCTGTGGCTATAGTGTCAATCGTTCTCTGCTGATGACCGATTTCAGTATCAAGCCGAACAATCTTCTGCAAGCGGTCATCAACGTCCTTCTGCTTCACTTTCATCTCTTCTTCATGCGCGGATATCTCCTGTTGTAGCTTCTGATTCTGCTGTTGCAATCCTTTAATCTCAGCCGTCGTCACATAGGCAGGACCCTTCGCTCCTTTCTTACCAACGACAGCATTGCGTGCTGCAGCTTTCCCATGCACAACTTGTTGACCCTTTACAAGAACTTGTTGTCCCTTGATTTGCTGTTGTTGTAAAGGCTTTCCATGTTGCTGTTGCTGCTTTCCATGTTGCTGTTGAAGCTTGCCCTGTTGTTGTGTAGCCGTCTCTTGCTGATGTGAGCGACCTCTAACAGGAGCCTGATACTGTATTTTCTCCACCGTTGGCTTACGTCCTCGTAAAGGAGTCACAGGGGTTGTTGTCTGCTTATTATCTGCTGCCGCAGTAGCATGTCTACCTTTTTCTTTTACAGTAGATTTCGTCTCAACGGGTTGAGCGACAGCCGTATTCCGATGGCGTGAATGCCTTCTTGTGTGCTGAGCAGAGGTTGTCAGCACACTCATCATTGCTAATATAAATAGTAAATAAAGACGTTTCATTTAGAAGATCATTAGTTTGCCGAGGATATCCTCTACGCTTACTTTGGTGTACTTATCCGATGGCTGGGTTAAAGTCTCCCAATCACTACCATCACTAAAACCATCAAGAACGAAATTAGCTTTCAGTGTCTTTGCTGCCTTCTGACCAATTGCTGGAGTATTGATAGTCAAAGTCTGATCGGCTGGAAACAGCTTTGAGCCAAACGCCCTAAAGTCATTATAGGTCCAAGAGAACTTTGAAGCGCCATGAGCAGTACTATTATATGTTATAGTAGTAAGCTGAATAAGATTGTTCTTAGGGTTGACAGACCACTTATAGTCCATCTTTCCGTCCTTAAGACTTACTGTTATAACACCTTCCCCCTGTGCTTTACTCTCGTCAACAGTAAACTGTGACAAGTCAGCCTCACTCATCCTTTGCTGGCGAGGGGCAAACACTTGATTCCAGAAGAGCGATTGAAGCGAATAGAAGTTGATACCATTATCACGCAAGAACCCTACCTCGCCGTAGCTTGCCTTTACATATTGTTTATGGATACGGTCGATGAAAAGAACGTAATCCTTGGTAAACTCAATGCGTCCCACTTCACTGCGAAGGATTGGGATGAGCAACTGCAAGCGAATAACCTCATCTTTACGCATACGCAGAATACCCGGTACTGTAATGTCCTTACGGCCATCATTGAGCGTAAAAGTTAGGTTTGAAACAAGGTTCTTTTGGTAGAGTGCATTGTCAGTAATGCGCTGCATGGCAACAACACTCTGCATCTTGTTATCCTTTGGGGCAGGTGCTGTTGGCTGTGTCACCTTTGTGTCCTGCATAGGCTTCTGTTGAACCACAGCCTTCTTAGTACCGCATGCTGCCAAGAGAAGGGCAGTCATGCTTATAAGTAATATCTTTGTTTTCTTCATTCTACGACGTATTTCTTTAGTTTTAACTTCTTTCTCAACGTAGCACTGTCGTTACCTCCATCAATGGCCTTCTGCCAAAACTCAATAGCCTTAGCCATATCGCCTGTCTGTGCATAGATATCACCAGCGTGTTCCTTGACTACGTGGCTCAGTGTTGAGTCATTTCGAATTGCTTGTTCGATATATATTTTAGCCTCTTCGTAGCGCTTCTGCTGGAAAAGTATCCATGCGTATGTATCGAGAAAAGTACTGTTATTAGGCTCGGCCTTGATGGTCTTATAGCTCATCTCCTCTGCTTTAGCGAGGTTTTCATTTGCCTGACTGAGGTAATAGGCATAGTTGTTCAATGCAAGCACATTATCTGGTTTCCACTGCAAACAACTGTCATAGGCTTGAAAAGCTTCTTTATTAAGTCCTTTCTCATGCAGGATATCACCCATGATACCGTAGATGTCCGACACAATACTTGGGTCACTGTCTGGCTTTATCTGCCCTACTCCCTTTCGGTAAGTCTCCAATGCGGCGTTGTTGTCGTGCTTATGGAACTGAGCCATCCCTTGGAAGTAATAGAATAACATCTCATCTGGGTTGTACTCAATGGCAGGACGGCAGATAGCAATTACCTTATCATAGTCGTGTGTGTCCCAAATATTCTGTATAAGGGCTATCCTTGCACTCGAATTATCAGGTTCTATCTCTATTGCCCGTTCGTAGACTCGAGTAATGTCAGGCTTTGGCAACTTGAGAAAAGACATGTATGCAGCTTTAAGCATATAGATGTCAGCATTCTCTTGGGGCACAGTCAAGGCCTCAGAGAAGAGTCTCAACACTTCAGTACTGTCTGGATTATTATCCTTCTGACTGCTTGCAATAACCTGACGGAGCAACTCTAACTTCAAAGTCTGCGCCGCCTTCGGAGATTGCAACAGCTCCCGTAGGATCGTCCTTACGCTTGCCTTGTCACCAATATTATTATAGTAATCCATCATGGAGACCTTGGCAAGCGAGTTGTCAGGGTCTTCCTTCAACACATCACGGTACTTTTGAAGTGCTTCCTTCTTCTTTCCATTCTGCAAGAGCCAGTTCCCGAACATCACACGATAGTTAAGATCGAGAGGATGACCATCAACGAGCGCCTTCAACTCATCGTACTCCTTGCGCTTTTCTCCCATCTGTTCGTATATTTGCATCTTGCTTAGAGAGATCTGCTCGTTGGTTCCCTCCACCGTTTCCAACCGTTCCAAGCACTTAATCATCATCTTATAATCATTCTGAGAGCCGTACAGTTGATAGAGAAGTTGCAGTACATCAGAGCGCGTTTTATTAGCTTCATAGAGCCGTTCGAAGGCTTTTATAGCATTAGGATAGTCTTTTTGCGACACATAGAGTTTACCTAATTTCTCTTGATAAGCCGAGTTCTCTGGGTCAAGACTTGCCGCCTTCTCGAAGTATTCACGTGCCAGAGCATCCTTCTTCATGTCTACATAGAAAGCAGCCAACTGATAGTAAACCTCTGGAGCAGCTGGATTGAGGTCGCGTGCATGGCGTAGTAGGTCGAAAGCAGCCGTTAGGTTGCCCATATCCTGCTGTCTCATCGCCTCAAGGAAGAAGTAGTTATAGCTTTGAAGGCTATCCTCTCGGTCAGCATGTACAGCCAAAGAGCCACCCAGCAGAGCCAGCGCAATGAGGGTGCGACGTATCTTTATGCCTTTCAATATAACTTTATTGAACATTTATAGTTCCTTTCTTTATCTTTACTTCACACCCGTGTGGCCATATCCTCCTTCACCCCGTTCGGTCTCATCAAGCATATCCACCTCAACAAACTCAGCCTGTTCATGCCGTGCAATGACCATTTGTGCAATGCGTTCACCGTCGTTGATGGTGAAAGGCTCATCTGAGAAGTTAATGAGAAGAACCATGATTTCACCACGATAGTCGGCATCTATCGTACCAGGAGAGTTTAGAACGGTTAGCCCATGCTTCAAGGCAAGACCACTACGAGGGCGCACCTGTGCCTCAAACCCTACTGGGAGAGCGATATGAAGACCAGTCGGAACGAGTCTTCTCTCCATGGGTTTCAATACGATAGGTGCGTCAATATTAGCGCGGAGGTCCATCCCCGCACTCTGTGAAGTAGCATAAGCAGGAAGCTGCTGATGCCCTTTATTGATTACTTTTATCTGTATCATTGCTATATAATAAGGTACAAAATTAATCAATTAAAGCCATATTCATACATTTTATGTAGTAAAAAACTTGTTTTTAGCCAATTTTAATTACTTTTGCGTGTAGCTTTCAATCACCGAACTAATCATCATCTCATTTCATCAACACCCAACATTCAACACCCATCAACCAACTTTCAATACCCCAACTCAGCATCAGCTCATTTCATCAACACCCAACATTCAACACCCATCAACCAACTTTCAATACCCCAACTCAGCATCAGCTCATTTCATCAACACCCAACATTCAACACCCATCAACCAATATTCAACATCCAACTAATCATCAGCTCATTTCATCAACACCCAATATTCAACACCCATCAACCAACAACAACCGCAATGAACTGGCAACAATTAATATCCAACAAGCGTCTCGGACAGGAAGAGCGACATGCCCTTCGACACGACGACCGTTCTGAATTCAAGCGTGACAGCGACCGACTGATATATTCTGCACCCTTCCGACGACTGCAGAACAAGACCCAAGTATTCCCTCTACCAGGCAGTGTCTTTGTGCACAACCGCCTCACTCACTCCTTGGAAGTGGCCTCCTTAGGTAAGTCCTTGGGTGATGACGTAGCAAGAAAACTCATAGAAAAGCACCCAACGTTACGTGGTACGCTCTTTGAAGAGATTGGAACCATCGTACAGACAGCTTGTTATGCGCACGACATGGGTAACCCTCCTTTCGGTCATAGTGGTGAGAAGGCGATGCAAGCATTCTTCACTGAAGGCCCAGGAGCCAGCTTAAAGGACCGTGTCAGTCCACATTTCTGGGAGGATATCACCCATTTTGAGGGCAACGCCAATGCCTTTCGCCTGCTGACCCACCGTTTTTTGGGTCGAAGAGAAGGTGGATTTGTGATGACCTACACTACCCTTGCGAGTATTGTCAAGTATCCTTTCAGTTCTACCTACGCTGGCAAACACGGTAAGTTCGGCTTCTTTGCTACGGAGGAAGACACTTACAAGAAGATTGCTGACGAATTAGGAATCATACAGAAGGATAGCTCGGAGAAAGGTATCTGTTATGTTCGCCATCCATTGACCTACCTTATGGAGGCGGCAGACGACATCTGTTACGAGATTATGGATATCGAAGACTCCCATAAACTCAAGCTCCTTTCGTTTGAGGAGACAGCCGACTTACTCCTTGGCTTCTTTGATGAGGCGACAAGGAAGAGTATTCGTCAGCGCATAAAGGACGAGGGTGTGACCGACCAAAACGAACAAGTCGTTTATTTCCGTGCCTGTGCTGTGGGCTTATTAGAGGCCGAGTGTGTCAATGTCTTCGTCGAACACGAGGACGAAATACTCAATGGAACATTCGAGGGGTCGCTCATCAAGCATATATCAGAGCTTCCTCGACAGGCTTACAAGCACTGTACAGAGGTCTCAGTAGACAGGATTTACCGCAGTAAAGCGGTCCTCGACGTTGAACTATCAGGTTATAAGATTATGGAAACACTGATGGAAGCACTCATCGGAGCGGCTGTTGAGCCCGACCACTTCCACAGTCAGCAACTCATCCGACGCTTCTCAAGTCAGTATGACATCCAAAGTCCTTGTCTTGAAACACGTATCATGGCAGTGCTCGACTTCATAAGTGGGATGACAGACATCTATGCCCTCGATATCTATCAGAAGATAAATGGTATCAGTCTCCCCATAGTTTAACCCTCTCTTCAGCCTTTTCACAAGGCAAAGAGGACTTAGAGGAAAAGGGGAAAAACACTCTACAAGACAGCTGTCTTAACTCCCTTTCACTCCTTCAAGTCCTTTCACTCCTAAAAAGAAACAATGGAAAATCAATATAAAAAGACCTTTCCTGACCTCATGGTAGGAAAGAAGATTATCTACGTTCACGGCTTCATGTCAGCCGGTTCAAGTCACACAGTACAAATACTAAGGGACTACATGCCCGAAGCTACAGTCATTGCGCCCGACCTCCCCATACATCCTGAGGAGGCGATGGAGCTCTTACACAACCTTGTCGACACCGAGAAACCCGACTTAATCATAGGTACTTCAATGGGAGGAATGTACACGGAGATGCTTTATGGGGTCGATCGAATATGCGTAAATCCTGCTTTTCAGATGGGAACTACCATCAGCGAGACCAATATGATGGGTAAACAAGTGTTTCAAAATCCACGACAAGACGGCATACAGGAGGTTATCGTCACCAAAGCATTGGTTAAGGAATACAAAGAGATAACCGAGAAGTGCTTCTCTCAAGTGACGGAAGAGGAGCAGCAACGTGTCTTCGGACTCTTTGGCGACGCTGATCCCGTTGTCCATACCTTCGACCTTTTCAGCGAGCACTACCCTCAAGCGATTCGTTTTCATGGTGAACACCGACTCATCGAGAAGGCTATTTATCACTACCTAATGCCCATCATCCGATGGATTGACGACCGACAGGAGGGACGCGAACGGCGAACTGTACTCATAGACCAGAACACGCTCGCTGATGGATACGGCAAACCGAAGTCGAGTCTGAACAAAGCTTACGAGTTCCTGCTCGATAACTACAACGTTTTCTTTGCCTGTCCAGCACCGACAAACAACCCATCTGCAATCACCGAACAGCAAGCATGGATAGAGGACACCTTCAGTGCACCTGCTTGGAACCATGCTATCTTCACCAACCAGCCGCAGCTTCTCTATGGCGACTACCTCATCAGTAGTAAAGAACACGATGATTTCCTCGGAACAACATTGCTTTTTGGTAGCGAAGAGTTCAAGACTTGGGAGGAAGTTATCACTTTCTTTGAACGTTTAGGAGGACAGTAAGCAAGCAAAGCGACCAACCTCGTCGAATTATTTTCATGAAGAAAAATATTTCTTGTCATGAAAAAAAATATTTTTCTTCATGAAAAAAATTTCTTCTTTTCATGAAAATAATTCACGACAGAGGACTCTCTGCAATAGATAAAGCGCATAACAAACTGACAACAAAGCAATAACACCCACTCAAAACATAACCCAGCAAATCAGTCTCCACACTCTGTAAGAATACACGTCATACACGTTCAGCGTACTAAGGAGACACTCTCATCATGGCACACGAACTCTTTGCACGTATTGCCGACATCCTTTCGGCACCTTCTGAAACGCAGGCTCTCATCATGCACGAGACACTTGTCATTGCTTGTCACGAAGGATTGAAAAATACCCGACATGGTTTCGGTAACCTGTCGTCGCAGGTGGAGTCGCTATGTAGACAACATCACATAGCTCCACAAGACATTGTAGCAATACAGAAAATGCGTAGGCATAGTAACTCTACGGCCCCCATCCTACCCGACGACGTGGCCTACGACTGTCGTGCCTTGGCTATCTTCGTCTCTGCAGTCGTACAGGAAGCTATCCCTTCGTTCCTTGTTAAGATGATTCCTGCACGTGGACGCACAACAGAGAACATACAGATAATGAATTATCGATACATCCGCTGTATCGTAAGAGAGTGGGATGACAAGACGATTCAAGTAGCTGTAACCAATCAGGACAGTAGCGAAGAGCTCCTGACAGTAGACTATATGGACACACCAGAGTATATCGACTTCAGCTACTTACGCCCTATGCTACGCGAAGGGATGCAACTGAACCTCCTTGACTGTACTGTCACACGCAAGAAGGTAGTACCACGTCTTGTCGTTGTTGAGCCAGACTATCTCATAGACATCTCTACCATTGCCAACTGTTTTGAGTCTTACGGACATCATCCGTTGCTCTTCACCGTCAACCGACTTAGTCCTCGTCTCAGTAGCAAGTATTTTCTATTGGGTAACTTTGCTGGTTCTGCCCTCGACGATATCATAAATCATCCTGCAGAATACGACATTAAAGACACCTTTCGGTCTAACTTTAGAGAGAAGGCATTGGACTATGCCACCTGTCCTGGCTTTGATGCAGCATCGTTCAAACAAGATGCTGAACGACAGGTGGAGAACATCAAGGAGATTGTAGACGAAATCTTCCGTAGTTTCGACCGCCAGAAAGCTATCCTCGAACCATCGTTTGTATGCGAGCGGTTAGGCATACAGGGACGTGTAGACCTTATGACGACCGACTTAAAACTGCTTGTTGAACAGAAGTCGGGCAAGAATTATTTTATTGAAAGAAAGAGTCGCAATGAGCATGGGTCGCTCCATGTAGAGAAACACTACGTGCAGTTGTTGCTTTACTATGGTATTCTGCAATATAATTTCCAACTCAGTCCGAAGGACACACACATCGAGTTGTTGTATTCTAAGTATCCTCTACCTGACGGACTACTTGAGGTTGAACCACTGCAAAAGCTGATACGTGAGGCTATTCGCTTCCGTAATCAAGCTGTGGCAACGGAGTTCTGGATGGCAGAAAATGGTTTTGAAAAGATATTACCACTGCTTACTCCGCAAACACTGAACACTGAGAAGCATGATGATGATTTCTATAAACGTTATCTACTACCACCACTCATAGCATTACTGGCACCACTCCATCAGCTCAACGAGCTCGAACGAGCCTATTTCACACGTATGATGACCTTCGTTATCAAGGAACAGTTGGTTTCAAAAGTGGGTGTGCAAGAGGGCGTTGGAAGTAGCAATGCCGACCTCTGGAACATGCCGCTTGCGGAGAAGAAAGAGACGGGTAACATCTATACAAGACTGACTATCATCGAGAAAGAGCGTAGTAACTCGTTCAACGGATACGATACTATCACACTCTCCGTGCCTCAACAGGGTGAAGACTTCCTCCCTAACTTTCGCAGAGGAGACATGATTTACCTCTACTCATATAAGAAGAAGGAGGCGCCTGACGTCAGGAAGAGTATTCTTTTCAAAGGTTCTCTACAGGAGATACACGGTGACAAACTTGTTGTACACCTCAATGACGGACAGCAAAACCCTAACCTTATCAGCGGAGACTACTTCGCCATCGAACATGCGGGGAGTGATATTGGTGGCACATCGGCTATCAGAAGTCTACACACCTTCATCACCTCAAGTGAAGAACGGTGTCAGCTACTTTTAGGACAACGTGTGCCACGCAGCGACAAGTCGCTTACCTTGTCTCGTAGCTACCACCCCGATTATGACGAAATCGTCTTGAAAGCAAAGCAAGCACAGGACTATTTTCTTCTTATCGGTCCTCCTGGTACGGGTAAGACTTCACAGGCTCTGCAGTTCCTTGTACGTGAAGAGCTGGCTGGAAACATCTATTCGCAATCAGCAGCAGCTTGTATAACGAATGTTTCTATGTCTAACAACCCATCAGAAACCATCAACACCCAACACTCAACAACCACCACCCAACCATCCATCCTCCTCCTTGCTTATACAAATCGTGCTGTCGATGAGATTTGTAATATGCTGACAGAGAACAAACTCGACTACATCCGCATAGGTAACGAGTTCAGTTGTGATCCGAAATACAGCGACCATCTATTGAAGGAGGTGTTAGATGAGAATGCAACCCTCAACAGTATCAAGTCTACCTTGGTTGCTGCTCGCATCGTAGTAGCCACTACCTCTACAATGAACAGTAATGCTTCGCTCTTTAATATCAAGCATTTTGACCTCGCTATCATCGATGAAGCAAGTCAGATATTAGAGCCTAATGTGATTGGACTACTGTCTGCCCGACATGGAGAAGAGCGTGCAGTAGATCGGTTTATACTAATAGGCGACCATAAACAACTGCCTGCGGTGGTGCAGCAACAAGACTCTTTAGAGATGGACGAGAGCCATCAGATTCTCAAAGACATCCATCTCTTATCCTGTGCTAATTCCTTGTTTGAGCGACTTATCCTTACCGAACGGGCAGCTGGAAGAACTGATTTTATTGGTACACTACACAAGCAAGGACGCATGCACCCCGACATTGCCGATTTTGCCAATCGTAAGTTCTATGCTAAGGAACGGTTGGAGTGTGTTCCATTAGCCCACCAGTTGGAAGAAACATTAGCCTACAACGAAGCAAGCGAAGACGAAACAGACGAGCTGTTAAAGGCGCATCGTATGATATTCATCCCTTCAAAACCTTGTAGACAACTGAATATATCAGAGAAGGTAAACATGGAGGAGGCTCGTATCATCACTGATCTGCTTAGACGACTATACCGACAACTCGGCAAGGACTTCGATGCACAGAAATCTGTTGGGGTCATTGTGCCTTATAGAAATCAGATTGCAATGATACGAAAGGAGATAGAGAAACTTGGTATTCACGAACTTGAAGAAATCAGTATAGACACTGTTGAACGCTATCAGGGTAGCCAGCGTGATATTATCCTGTATTCGTTCACTATTCAAAGTCGCTATCAACTTGACTTCCTGACGGCCAACACCTTCTATGAAGATGGTTTGCCTATTGACCGTAAACTGAATGTTGCTATCACGAGAGCCCGCAAACAGCTAATTCTAACAGGTAATGAATCGACATTAAGACAGAACCAACTCTTTGAGGAACTCATTGACTATATCAAAGAGAAGGGCGGATACTATACGTGGGGATAGATAAGGTGAGGAAAAAGTATATGTGGTAACATTTCTTGTTATGGATATGCACAAGGGATGTGGGGCATAGTCTCTAATAGTGCTGAGGATTAAAAGGCATCTTGTAGATTATCAACTCTACTGCAAGTTGGTATCAGAAAGGAGTTACACAACCGCATATAAACCTAATGGAGAAGATGGGTAGGACTCGTTATAACAATCTACAACATACGTGTTTTGGCTTAAAAGTAAGCCTAATTACGGCATCTAATTTACGAAATGAGAATTAACAAGCTTCCTCCTGCCGTTATTCAACTGATTTTCCGTAACTTTGCAAACAGATAAAAAGTAATAAAAGATGAAGATAGAAGCGCAAATTACCATTGCTGCACTTGCAGCTGTCAAGGAGTTATATGGGACAGAAGTCCCAGAGAAGATGATTCAGTTGCAGAAAACACGCAGCGACTTTGAGGGTAACCTCACACTCGTAACGTTCCCACTACTGAAGACTTCACACAAGAAGCCTGAAGACACGGCACAAGATATAGGTGAATACTTGAAGAAGAACTGCAAGGCTGTGGCTGATTTCAACGTTGTTAAGGGTTTCCTTAACCTTGTTATTGCACAAGCAGCATGGACGGGTCTGTTGAACGACATTAACGCTGACGAAAAGTTCGGCGAGAAGCCGGTGACAGAGGAGAGTCCTTTGGTGATGATTGAATACTCTTCACCTAACACTAATAAGCCTCTCCACCTCGGTCATGTACGTAACAACTTGCTCGGTTGGTCGTTGGCACAGATTATGGAGGCTAACGGCAATAAGGTAATAAAGACGAATATCGTTAATGACCGTGGTATCCACATCTGTAAGTCTATGTTGGCTTGGCAGAAGTGGGGCAATGGTATCACACCAGAAAAGGCTGGAAAGAAGGGCGACCATTTGATTGGTGACTTCTACGTACTATTCGATAAGCACTTTAAAGAGGAGTGTCAGCAACTGCAAAAGCAGTATGAAGAAGAAGGTATGACGGCCGATGAGGCTAAAGAGAAGGCTGAACACGAGGCTCCACTGATTAAGGAAGCACACGACATGCTCGTGAAGTGGGAGAATAACGACCCTGAGATACGTGGTTTGTGGGAGATGATGAACAACTGGGTATATGCTGGTTTCGATGAGACTTATAAGGCGTTAGGAGTCGGTTTCGACAAGATCTACTACGAATCAAACACCTACCTCGTTGGTAAAAAGAAGGTGGAAGAAGGTCTTGCAAAGGGGCTCTTCATCCGTAAAGACGATAACTCTGTATGGGCCGACCTAACAGATGAAGGCTTGGACCAGAAGCTCTTGCTGCGTAAAGACGGTACATCAGTTTACATGACACAGGACATTGGTACGGCTGAGATGCGCTTCAACGACTTTCCTATCGATAAAATGATTTATGTCGTGGGTAATGAGCAGAACTATCACTTCCAAGTTCTATCCATACTCTTGGACCGCTTGGGCTTTAAATGGGGTAAAGACCTTGTTCACTTCTCGTATGGTATGGTCGAACTACCGAACGGCAAGATGAAAAGTCGTGAGGGTACGGTTGTCGATGCGGATGATCTTGTAGCCTCAATGATTGTGAATGCGAAGACACTTAGCGAAGATAAGGTGAACAAACTAGAAGGTATTACAGAGGAGGAGAAGGACGAGATTGCACGTATCGTGGGTCTGGGAGCTTTGAAATACTTCATCCTTAAGGTCGACGCACGTAAGAACATGCTATTTAATCCAGAGGAGTCTATCGACTTCAATGGTAATACTGGCCCCTTCATTCAGTACACCTACGCACGTATTCGCAGTATTCTTCGTAAGGCCGAAGCACAGAATATCACCTTACCAACATCCCTTAGCGACGATGCACCGCTCAATGAGAAGGAGAAAGCACTCATTCAAAAGCTCAACGACTTTAGTGTTGCTGTCGCACAGGCAGGTGTTGACTATAGTCCAAGTGGTATAGCAAACTACTGCTATGAGCTGACCAAGGAGTTTAACCAGTTCTATCATGACTACAGCATACTCAATGCAGACACCGAAGCAGAGCGGATTACCCGCTTGATGATTGCTAAGAACGTAGCTAAAGTTATCAAGAACGGTATGGCACTGCTTGGTATTGAGGTACCAGAGAGGATGTAAAACTATCTCTCCGACCCTTCCAAGGACGGGGAGACCTAATGGGGTTATAGATTAATATACCTTGTAGAAAGCTTACTACACAATAGGTTATTAATCTGTACCCCCTCTTTTGATTTACTTATAACGAAGAGTAAGAACCATTAGTAGGGAGTAATAAATAAGAGAAAACAAACTATAATGGCTTTGGAGTCAAAGAACAACAAACAACAACAGCAGTAAACAGCAAATTCAATGAGCCAACTTGTAAACCCTCCTACCTATCGTAACGACACAGTATTACCATTGCCACCTGAGGTGCGATGTCCCTCTTGGGCTGTTGACGCCGCTTGTTCTGGTAATCCAGGACCAATGGAGTATCAATGTGTTGACCTACAGACGGGGGAACAAGTATTCCATTTTGGTCCAGTAATGGGGACGAATAATATTGGTGAATTCCTTGCTATTGTTCATGCCTTGGCGTTGATAGAGAAACAGGGAATCAAGGACAAAGTTATTTACAGCGACTCTTATAATGCCATCTTATGGGTGAACAAAAAGCGTTGTAAGACCACTCTCGTACGTAACTCAGGTACAGAACAACTCCACCAAGTCATCGCTCGCGCTGAACACTGGCTCCGAACGCATAAGATAACGACACCTATTATAAAGTGGGAGACAAAGAAGTGGGGGGAGATACCTGCTGACTTTGGAAGGAAATAAGTTCTCGCTCCTATCTCTAAGAGGGCGGAAAGACTTATTTTAGAAACTCATCTCAACCTTTACGAAGGATAGCGAGAACTATACACAAATAGTATGAGTTGTCCCACCTCAGCCTTCTTAAAAGAGGAGAAACCATTAATTAAAAGTTAGTCTCATTCCTCCTAAAAGCCAGAAAGCCCTTGCGTATAAGCCTTTTTCACCCTTCTTAAAGGAGAAGCTACACCTATTGAGACATCTACCTCAGCCCGACCAACAGAGCAAGAGCCCTATTCTCTTATCCTTTGAACTAACAAACAAACTCCCATCAAGGCTATACGTCAATAAAAGAAAACAAAAAGCTTCAGTAAGTCTCGGCCTACTGAAGCTTTTCTTATATCTTACATTATTCCCAAGTCCTTTCCCCTTTAGAAAAGTGAAGCAGACAGTCTCTCACCCTAATGGGCTTTCGTTAGTCGCTTCCTACCATCGGAAGAGGTTAGAGAAATTGCCTATCTAAATTACCTCCCGTAGGTTCTTTTCCTTCTTTGTAGGACTTAGTTAGAGGTTGTTAACCGTATATTATATTACCGTTCTCGTCCTTATATTCATCAAGACCCTTCTCGTATGTGGCCATAGCACGTAAACTCATACCTACATTAGAGAAGCCTCCATCATGATAAAGGTTCTGCATTGTAACCTTACGAGTGAGGTCTGAGAACATTACGATACAATAGTCTGCACACTCATCAGCACTTGCGTTACCCAATGGAGACATACGATCGGCGAAGTCAAAGAGCTTATCCATACCCTTAACACCAGACCCTGCGGTTGTCATTGTAGGTGATTGAGAGATGGTATTGATACGTACATGCTTCTCGCGGCCATAGATGTATCCGAAACTACGGCCTATGCTCTCCAATAAAGCCTTAGCATCTGCCATGTCATTGTAGCCGTAGAAGGTACGCTGAGCTGCCACATAAGAGAGGGCAAGGATTGAACCATACTCGTTGATAGCATCCAACTTCTTAGCACTCTGTATCATCTTATGGAATGATACAGCAGAGATATCGAGTGTTGTATCAAGCAAATTGTAGTCCAAATCATCGTATGTACGATGCTTGCGCACGTTTGGTGACATACCAATTGAGTGTAGAACGAAGTCGATCTTACCCCCCAACACTTCCATAGAGCGCTTGAACACGTTCTCTAAGTCCTCTACATTGGTTGCGTCAGCAGGGATAACCTCGCAGTTCAACTTCTCTGACAGGGCATTTACTGTACCCATTCTCACTGCGACAGGAGTATTTGACAAAGTGATTACTGCACCTTCCTCAACGGCTCTCTCAGCTACTTTCCATGCGATAGACTTCTCATTGAGGGCTCCAAAAATAATACCTCTTTTACCTTTTAATAAGTTGTAACTCATAATCTACGTTATTCAAATTTGGTGTAAAGGTAAGAAAAAAAAGCTGATTTCCCAAGGATTTATACATAAATTACGTCAAAATGACATCTATAAATGCCAATATTCCTCCCTTGTCTTGGCTTTGTTATCGGCATGAGAGCCTTTAGCAACCTACCGTTAGCCTAATTTCTACACTACTTCCTACGCACTATTACACAACGCAACATATATGTCATCAGCATCCCCATAGACCCCACTAACGCCATAGCCATGTCCTTCTGTGCATCCCACATGTCTCCTTGCTGTCCGTTATAATTGTCGGCTACATCCGAAGACATGACGATCGTCAGTAGCCACTCAAATAGTTCGTAAATCATACTACCCGTCTGAACCATCAACCACGCCATGAAAACAGCTACAACAGATGATTGTTTTACCCACTTCCTACAAACATATACGAAATAAGGAAAGAACAACACACCAAATGAGAAGTGCACTAACCGGTCGTAGTGATTGCGTGGATCATGAAAGAAACCTCTTTCTACCAAACCTAATGAGACTGCCCACTCCTTATAAGGGACGTAGGAATAAATGTAACGGGCACCTATAACATGAAGAACCGTGAAACAACTTATACCGATAAAGGCCGACATTGGCAACCGCTTCCTAAACACATCGATGGTCAAAGGTACCAATAACAAGACTGTGCCAATATGTTGTAGCACCTGTTCATTCGGATAAATCGGGTGAATACAAGTAACGACAGTTAACATCACCAGCATTAATACGAGTGTAAGTCTTATCTTATCCATCATCAAACTTTTAATCTATCAACACACCAAAGGTGGCTTTTTCTTTTACAGATTAATACTTTTAATACATCTCTTCAACATCTTCTCATCTCCTAACAAGCGTCAACTAAGACGCTCAATCAAGATGAACGACCTTTGTAAGCCTTAATCACATGCTTGATTTTCTCCGTCTGCTCCCTATCGTAGGGGCTAATCCTTGGGGCTTTAAGACTCTTCTCAATCATAGACAACAAGGTCTCATTGTCTTCATAGAACGTCAGGAAAGGATTAGCACCATGCTCCAAAAGATAAGTAACAACCTCATAACGTCTACCGATCATCGCTATCGTAACAGCCGAATAGCTTTTGTAAGTGCTATCATTAGCTGTGTAATATTCTTGATAGTTTACGTCTGCACCATGTTTCAACAATAACTTCACCATTGAAAGCGACCCTCTTCCTGCTGCCATGTCCAATGGAGCCAAACTGATAGTATCATCTTCGGAATCTGGTAGGCGCTTAAAATCTTTCAAGTAAGATTTTATTGGTTTCACCGTAGCCCCATGTTGCAGTAATATCTCCGCTATCTTGAGTTGCTCCTCAGATGGATTTGGAATTTCACAAAGGCTTATCAATGGCGTTCTACCATCATACCAGTTACTGAGATTTGGTTTAGCACCATGCCTTAATAAGCTCTTCACTGTAGCTACATTCCCATCCAAGCAAGCAAACCTCAGCATACTTTGCCCATAAAGCGTGTCTTGAAAGTTCACGAGCTTTGGCTGACTGGATAAAATACGCTCGATCTCCATCGTGTCATTATCCTCCACTGCTGTGGCAAGCTCGGCAGCTGGTGTATCACGATATATCGTATATCTATACCCATCCAACGTAGAAGGACCTGCAGGACGAAGCGCTAACCAGGTTATCAATAAGCCTATAATCAACACAAGAATGGCATGCGGAATAATCGAGATGAGCACCTTATGATAGCGTCGATACAGAACAGCTCCCAACTGAACTACCCCGATAAGCCATAGAGAATAGCTATTGAAGAGAAGGAGCATACCAATTCTCTCCAATTCATTAGTAGGTCCGTCATAGTTCATTATAGTCCAAATAAAGACAAATGGAGCAATCGGAACAGGCGTAAGGAATACCCATGAGACCCTTCTTAACCACAAAGGAAGAGTATTATCAAAGATACTTAGTTTCATAAGATTACATATATAATCAGCAACAAAGATACGAAATTCAATAGCTAAAACATACCATTAACGCAAAAAAAACGCTACAGTAAGACATAAGCAAGCTTTTTTAAGTTAAACAAGCCGCTACTTCTAAAAGGTATCAAGGGCTTTTAATAGTAGAACAAGGCGCTAATTCTAAAAGGAATCAAGAGCCTTTAATAGTAGAACAAGGCGCTAATTCTGAAAAGAAACAAGCGCTTTTAATAGTAGAATAATGCACTACTCAAAAACGGTAACAAGCGTTTTTTATTAGTATAAAAGCCGTCGTTCATTAGCCTCCCATCCCTGTTCCACCTCATCCCCCCATCCCCTTCTCGAATTATTTTCATGAAAAAAAATAATTTTCTTCATGAAAAAAAATATTTATTTACGTGAGAAAAAATATTTCTTTTCATGAAAATAATTCTAAGAAGAAGGTTAAGCGTACCAAAACCGTCATGATTTCTTTACATTTTCAAGGTGCAAAACACCCCTTATCTAAGCTCTTGTATTTCTAAAAGGGCCCTTGACTGTACCACTAATAACAAAGTTGTAGATGGCTATTTAGGCCATGGAGAGATGAAACATACAAGGAGGATAACCAAACAATAAATAAAACAAAATCAGAGACAGTCGACTATCCGATTAAAGAGTAATAATAGTAAGATGATTAAAGACGAATGACAGCCCTTCAATCATCCCCGTAATCACACATTATTCTTATTTTCATCTGAATAAATATGGCTTCTTCATAGTTTTTTTGTATTTTTGTCTACTCAAGTAAACTATAAGTAATATGTTTAAAGCAAAGCCATTTATCAAATGGGTTGGCGGTAAGACCCAACTCATTGAACAACTTGAAGCCCAGCTTCCAGCTGACTTTGATAATTGGGAGAATGCTACATACATAGAGCCATTCGTAGGTGGAGGAGCCATGCTCTTCTATATGTTACAGCGTTATCCTTGTATTCAACATGCTATCATCAATGATATCAACAGCGATCTCTGTACCTGTTATCAAACGGTTAGAGACCTACCAGAGCAATTAATAGAAGCATTGTACGAAATAGAAAACACTTATCGGGACCTTAAAACAGAGGAAGAACGTAAATTATTCTTCCTAAACATGCGTGAACACTACAATCGGAAGGACTTAAATGCAGTTGAGAATACGACATTATTCTTTTTTCTTAATAGGACTTGCTTTAATGGACTCTATCGTGTAAACAAGCGAGGTCTGTTCAATGTCCCCTTTGGTAAATACGCAAATCCTACTATTTGCGATCCTAATACCATTCGAAGAGATAGCGAGCTGTTACAACGGGTTGAGATTATCAATGCTGACTTTGAGGCAACATTTGACTATGCTCAAGGCAAGACTCTCTTTTATTTTGACCCACCCTATCGCCCTTTAAGTAACACTTCCAGTTTTAACGATTATACAAAAAAGGCTTTTAACGATAACGCTCAGGTAAGATTAAAAGAATATTGTGATAAGATTCATGATGCTGGCCATAAATTTATGCTTAGCAATTCAGACTGTAAAGGAATGAACGGAGACGACAATTTCTTTGATAATCTTTATAGATCTTACTCAATAGAACGCCTCGTAGCTTCAAGAAGTATTAACTCCAACCCTCATAAAAGAGGAAAACTAACAGAGATATTAGTACACAATTATTTGAATACTAAGGCCAACACCGCCAAAGTAAGCTACATCGAAAACTTAAGACTGGAAAGAGAAGCAAACTTAAAAACGCATATCGTCTAACTTAATCATAATGAATATGGAGAAAAACTTTGGAACTTTCATGTCTCAACTACGGGAAACAAACCAAACATTAGGCTTCTTCTGCGATTTTGATAAAATATCTAATAATGTTGAGAACATAAAGTTAAGCCTATGTATGCTGAATAGTCTCATAGGAACAAACGACCTTCGACGAAGTGTTAAAACGATTTGGGAACGAGACAAAACGGCTTTCAACATCTTAGATATCCTCATTGCTGTTCGTAGTAATGGGCAGAAGAAGGTGCTTAACGCCAATGGAGAGTGTGTTGCTCTTAACAGTTTCTTTGAAAGCGTGGATAGTGTTGTTGAGTATTTAGAGGACACTGGACTTGCTCATATACTAAAAGAAGGAAGGATAAAGAACCTTGTTGATTACGTCTTCGGCATCGAAACAGGTCTTGATAGTAATGCTCGTAAAAATAGAAGTGGGCATGTTATGGAGAACATGGTATCTAAGATATTTGATGACAACAATATCACTTATCGAAAAGAAGTGTATTCTAAAGAATGGACAGACATTAAAAGAGTTTTAGGAGATGATGAGAAGCGCTTTGATTTTGTAATAGAAGCACACCAAAAGACTTATCTTATAGAAGTAAACTTCTATAGCGGAGGAGGCTCAAAACTAAACGAAGTTGCTCGTGCATATACTGACATAGCACCAAAAGTAAATTCAGTTCCAAACTTTGAGTTCGTATGGATTACCGATGGTATTGGCTGGAAAGATGCAAGAACCAAACTTCATGAAGCATATAACATCATCCCCAGCGTCTATAACCGAACAAGTATAAGTGATTTTCTGAAGCTTATTAAAGAATGATCTCATCCTTTTATAAATCACCAAACAACGATTTCACACTTATTCAAGGTGATTGTGTTGATACCTTATCAAAGTTTAAGTTTGACTTTGATATGGTCTTTGCGGATCCTCCCTACTTCCTGTCAGGTGGCGGTATCAGCTATCAGAGTGGCAAGATAGTCTGTGTGGATAAGGGTGTTTGGGACAAACCAACTACGCCAGAAGAGTTGGATACTTTCAATCTACGCTGGCTTTCTGCTGTACGTGAGCACATGAAAGACAATGCCACGATATGGATATCAGGTACACACCATAATATATTCAGTGTACAACAACAATTATTAAAATTAGGATTCAAGATATTGAACGTAATAACATGGGCTAAAACGAACCCTCCACCTAATATTTCTTGTCGTTATTTTACATTCTCTACTGAGTTTATTATTTGGGCGCGTAAATATTCAAAAGTACCCCATTACTTTAACTATGCCTTAATGAAAGAACTAAATGGGAATAAACAGATGACAGATGTATGGCACTTACCAGCTATTGGGATATGGGAGAAGACATGTGGAAAACATCCTACACAAAAACCATTAGGCCTATTAGCAAGACTAATTCAGGCAAGTACTGAAGTTAATGCGTGGATTCTCGATCCCTTTAGTGGGAGTGCTACAACAGGCATAGCCGCAAACTTGTTGGGAAGAAACTATCTTGGGCTGGAGAAGGAGGAAGAGTTTCTGAATATGAGTAGGGCAAGAAGACTTGAATTAGAAGACCCAAACATTCGATGGAGTTATCTCAAACGATTAGAAAAGAATAACATCATACCCGCATCAGACACCTCTGTCGTATCCGATAGCTCGCAAGCGTGCTACAACACTCCTTAGATTTAGGATACTGTTAATTAGGTGACATAAAGATATCTATCTAAGAGATATTGGCAAACATATCTACCACATAATCTTTAAATAGGTGTTAAGACATAGTAACACCACCTAATTAGGAAGATGTTAGGGAGATGTATCAAAAATAAAGAAGAATTACTCTGCAATTTAAAAGATATAGAATACGGCCTCTCGGGGACGTAAATAGAAAAGACAAAGACAACATGCTCAACTTAATTTGGTAGAGGATCTATCTTTGTTGGCTAATACTAGTGAAGGATGTCTACGCCTTTCTCCAAGCCGATTTGTGGATTACTCAACAACTGCTTATCAATCTACTTGAGAAAACGGAACGAGGGAGAGGGGTGCCTTACATCTCCCTCTATCGACAAGTCTTTATTGAGAAAGAGGTGTATTGGCTCTTTGGAAATATTTTATATAGCGTATTGTAAGGTAGAAGAGACAACAAAAAGGCGGACAGATTTGGGTATCTGTCCGCCATATTAAGGTTTCATTCTCCTCTTTCAAACTAACATTCGTTAGAATCTCCTTCCCCTTCAGAGAGACAGGGAAGGGTTCTATGAGAAGCGTGAGAGAGTTTTGATTACTTCTTCAAAATAACTTGTAAACTATTGAAATCGTATGCTTTATCAAGAGCAGATAACACGTCTGACCACTGAGAGACTGGCACTCGGTACTGCTTATACACCTTCTCGAAAGTCATTAATAGTTTACCATCCTCGACAGAAGCCTTTGAACTAAAGGATATTGCACTATTATCTACATTAGAATTAAGTTTTTGCAAGCTTTCGGGAGATACTGTATAACCATTAGGAATGGTCAGACGTACTGTAACAGAGTAGGTTCTTGGGTAAGGATAGATAATATCTACATTGCGCTGACGCTCCGATCCCTCTATATGAACCTGTTGGCCGACAAGCTGACCGACAGAGACTACAAGGTTTCGACCGGCTTTCTTAACCAGACCATCCATCTGGTAATCTACAAGATAAGTAAAGGGTTTATCCTTCTCACCGCATGAGAGTACCTTAGTGTCATTCACTTTCACTGCCGCACGGTCGTGATATCCCTTAATCTCATCGCTGAAGTTATCTGCAATAGACTTTTTATCTTGCTCTGCACGTTCTGCTGCTCGCTGGTCAGCAACGTTTAATCCCTTGTCATAAAGCTGTGCGAACTTTGTTACGCCATAGTCAGCACCCCATGCCTGAGCCATCTGCTCGGCAGAAGTATAGCCCATGATGTTACCTTCCTTGTCGCATCCTGTGGTTGCATCTTGGCGTTTGATGTTCAGCAAGATACCATCGATAGTAGCATCAATATCCACCTTCTCTGTGTTATCCTTCGCCTGACTACCCGGCACTGTCACGTTTCTAAAAGGTCCTTTTTGGAACTTCTTCTTGGCATCAGTAGCCACAGCGTCTCGGTTCTGATAGATAGAAGGAATGGTGTTAGCCGTAGTGACGTATTGAGTATTTAGAGGGAAATAACACTGACCATTACTCAACATGAATCCATCTGTTACGTTCCAGATATTCGCCAACTGCCCAATAGGTTCGGTCATGCGGTTAGTTACCAACAAACGTGAGTATGGTACTTTGAGCTTATCAAGTAGGAATGCGAATACAGAACCAAAGTTCCTGTAGGATAAATAAGGATTATCATGCACCAAGGTCTTCAACATAGCGAAGTTGTAGACATAGTTTGCTCTCTCTGTTGGATCGCTGATTTTCTTCGCTTCATCAATCACTTTGTTGAACATCTTATAGAATGTCCACTTGCTAGTAGTCACATCCCAGAGTGTCCAAGCATCCTCTTGAATAACCTTCGCATCAGGGTTTGCCTGCAAACCTTTGGTCTTCATACTCTTTGGAATGTACTCTAAAACTACGTCCGCATTGATGAACAACATTGTATAAGGTGTCTGCGCCAATGGATTGTAAGCGTAATCAGGCATAGTCTTATCGATATTCTTCTCACGAACATCAAGAACAACAGCATCCTTGTCAGCGCCTTGCTTGAAATCAGGAGCACCATTCATTGTGCGGTACTGAGTGCATAAGTCCTTATCAATAGAGCAATGAACCTGATAATCAAGGATAGGATATTGACCACCAAAGAAGAACACTATTGGGTCAATATTCTCCTCTCTTAACTTGTCATAGTCATAGTAGAAGTAGTCTATCATGTCGCCTACTTGCAGATTAGGAACGGCAAGCTTTGCATGTTTCTCTTCTCCTTTCTTTCCTTCGTTATCGTCTTGATAATCCTTCTCTTCTACTTCCTTAATCGTTCCATTGGGCTTGATAACACGCACACCGAGTACTGTTCGGCGGTCGTTACGCCATAGTCCATTATTGAGAGAATAGTCGTATGTGCGGAACTCAAAGGTAGAGAACTTGTCCAAAGCAGCCTTATCATTAATCTTCACAAGGTTACGGACGAGGTGAGTACCCGTACATTGCTTCACCTTACCAAGGCTAAGCGCACTGAAGCGGTTGCTATAGTCGACTCCAACCTCCTCATATCTCGCCAAGACAACAGCCGACTCTTTATTATACTTTGCCGGTACTGTGCGATTGTTGAATTGTGGGAGATCCTTCTTCCAGACCTCCGCTTTCACTTCACGTGCAAACTTTTGATAGTCCTCATCATCGAATGCCATCATAGGAAGAGCTATGATGGTGAGGAGTAGCAATGTGATTAGCTTTTTCATAATTATATGTATTGAAAATAATTAATAGCAGTTAAAACGAACGAAGAAAAGGCTATCTTCGCTTCAAGACAACTTGCTCGTTACAAGCATCCGTCCACTTCCTTAGCGCATCATTCCACTGTGGTATGTTCTTTAATGGGATTTGCCTTTTGTTTATTTGCATCTTTTGACGAAAAGTAATAACGTTCCCATTCTGCACAAATTGGCAGGTGAACGTACCCTCAGGCGTATTGAAGGTAGCTGAAGAAGGTAAGTAATCTACATGATAACCAGCAGGAATGGTTAGCACAGCTTGCCTAACTACATTGCATCGAACTGGTAAATAGAAATCATGCGTGCGTTGTGTGGTATCAATGCGAGCATCGAAGAGATTATTATGTGGACTCATCTCGATATATAACTCACCATCAGCCTGTTGCACAGCAGGCTTATTAACGACATTACCAGTAAACTTTCCCCATTCGTGGCGAGGATCATCATCCACCCATTTCACGTCAGACACCGTCATATTATGTGTATCAGAATTAAGATTATTGGCAAGTAAATCATCGTTATGTTTGCTTCCAGCCTTGTCAGAAACAGTCATAAACCATTCCTTCATATCACCTCGTATCATATAGGTAGCCGTTCCCACAAGAGCATCTCCTTGTAGTTGGTAATTGTAAGAGAGGCTATCAATAGACTTATCAGGCTTCCTGACGGGTACAATCTCAAGTCTTGGGTGGTCACCGTTGGCAATCATTGCTTGCGAGCCCTGTATGTGCTGCGGAGTATATGTATATGGGATGTGCTTGTAAGTAGCATCAATAAAGTAAGTCTTACCTTTATATAAGAGCGTACAAATCACGTGATCGGCACTTGCAAGAGTAGGGACATCACTCATCTTGAATGGTATACTCCTTGTTCCTATGTCTGTCCAACGTGCATCGAAACCCTGTGCTTTAAGTAAGGTAGTGAGCAATAAGGCCATTCCCTTACAATCACCATAACGCTTACGGAGCACTTCAGCAGGTGTATCTGGGCGATGCCCGGCTATTCCAGCTTCGTAGGCTATGTATCTAATGTTGTCTTGCACCCATCGATAAGTGCTGCTTATGCGGTCTTCAGGAGTCTTACTTGTCTTATTAATCTCGGCTAAGAGCGACTGAAGATTAGGTATATTGCAATCCACGTCAGCCATTTTCATCGACCAGCTGTACAAGTCGTTGACATCAGCAAAGGGACCGATAATTAAAAGATAAGGATAGACACTTGAAGAAGGAGGCATGTGCGGATCCTCTTTCATGCGATTACAGTTCGTCATGGTATAGCGGTAAACTTCATCCGTAGGTGTTGACTCATGTGTTACCTGTATGTTATAGCCCTCAAAGTTCATTTCTTTAAGCCGATAACCAGCCAACTTCTTTGGAATAGTGATGGTCAGTGTCTTGTGTTGAATGAAATAGTCCTCGAGCAAATAAACACGTGTAAAATACTTAATATCCTTAAAGGTGCGCTCAAAGGAAGCACTGCTTGTTTTGCCTTTCTTACTTATCTCACCTTGAAGGGTGCATGCCTTCGTATCGTCGTAGAACACATTTTCAGGAGTAACATTCGTATATTGCTTCTGACCATGCCCCGAGATATTATCCAAAGAGATAAATTCTCCATAGAAGACAGTGGTTTCTGGCATTACTTTCGTCACTGAATTAGACTGATAAGTGATTTTCTCTATGTTCTTTACAATAGGTTTATCACCATCAAAAGTCAATGTGTATTGTTCGTCACATTGTGAGATAAGAATCTTGTCATCCCATTGTTGTGCCTGAGCATAAGCCGTACAGCACGTGAAAAGAAGTACTGTAACCAGCGAACGGATTGTTTTTAAATAGCTTACCATCTGAAGATAAAATAGATAGAAATCGTTATACTGCCTATTGGTAATAACTTGAAAATATGAAATAAAGACCACGTGCAAAGATAGAAAATTATTCTGAATAGGACATAAAAGTCTTATATTTTTTTAATAACATCGTAAAATTATGTTGTTGTTACCTACTTTCTTTTTAACTTTGTAGCGTGACTAAGAACCCAAGCAATAATTATCAACAATGAAGAATACCTATCTCTTCCATTTCACGAGACGCCCTTCTCCCCTGTTCGTAACGGCTTCGTTGATGTCAATAGGGGCTCTCCTTCCAGCTAAAGCACAACAAGTAAAGACGCAGCCCAATATTATCTTCTTTATGGTTGACGATATGGGATGGCAGGATACGTCCCTTCCTTTTGCCGATTCGATTACTACTAATAATCGAAAATACGACACCCCGAATATGGAAAGACTTGCTGCAGAGGGGATGATGTTCACAGATGCGTACGCAACACCTATCAGTTCGCCCTCAAGATGTAGCTTGATGACTGGCATGAATATGGCACGGCATCGGGTAACGAATTGGACCTTACATCGCGACCAGATGACAGATGGGAAGCGAGATGGGGTCACACTACCTGATTGGAATTACAATGGTATTGCACAGAGTGGTAATGTGGGGCATACAGCAAAGGCGATTTCCTTTGTACAACTACTAAAGAATGCGGGCTATCACACCATACATTGTGGGAAAGCACACTGGGGTGCGATTGATACTCCAGGTGAGAATCCCTGCCACTTTGGCTTCGATACAAACATAACTGGTACTGCTGCTGGTGGCTTAGCAACCTATCTTAGTGAGCGTAACTATGGCTTTACTAAGGATGGAAAGCCCACATCTCCCTTCGCAATACCTGGCTTGGAACGTTATTGGGGGACTGGCATCTTTGCGACTGAAGCCCTTACACGGGAGGCAATAGCGGCTTTGGAGAAGGCGAAAAAGTATGACCAGCCGTTCTATCTATATATGTCTCATTATGCCGTACACGTTCCCATCGACCGAGATATGCGTTTCTATCCCACCTATCGTGCACGTGGACTATCGGAGAAGGAGGCTGCCTACGCCTCGTTGATTGCTGGAATGGATAAAAGTTTGGGCGATCTCATGGACTGGGTGGCGCAGGCTGGACTCAAGCGAGAGACGATTATCATCTTTATGAGTGATAACGGAGGACTCGCCTCATCGTCCTATTGGAGAGACGGGGAGCTTTACACACAGAATGCACCACTCAAGAGCGGTAAGGGGTCACTATATGAAGGAGGGATAAGAGTGCCTTTCATTGTGAAATGGAACCACGTAGTAAAGCCCAACTCACGTTCGCATACACCGATAATCATCGAGGATCTTTACCCTACCCTGCTCTCTATGGCGGGAATCAAGCACTATCATGTACCACAGACTATTGATGGGAAAGATATTACACCGATACTTCGTGGTAGGCAACAGGGCTTTGAGAAACGTCAACTGGTGTGGAACTATCCTAATATATGGGATGGTGAAGGACTGGGCATCAGCCTCAACTGCGCTATTCGTGAGGGAAAGTGGAAACTAATCTATTCGTATCTTACAGGGAATAAAGAGCTTTATGACCTCTCAACCGACCTCTCCGAAAATCACGACCTTGCTCCCTCTCACCCCAAACTTGTGGCCCACCTTTTCCACCACCTCACCTCCCGTTTGTGTAAAATGAAGGCCCAGCAACCGATTGTGGCGCACAAAAAAGAAGCGTATCCACAATCCCAGTAACTCATACTCTACAATGCCAATGATTATTCATTAACATCGAACAAAACTTTAAGCATCCCTTATAAAATAAAAAATCCCTTGCAAATCATCGATTCACAAGGGATTTGTGGTACCCAGACCCGGTACAATGCCGTGAAAACAAGAGAAATTAAAAGAATATATTTAATTGATAATCAACACTTTGCGATTTTCTTATATTTGGCCATTTTGCTCATTTTTGCCTGTTTTTTGTTAGATAGTACACTTTTAGTACACTTTGATATTTGGAACTTTTTAGTATCTTTGCAAAATAAGAAAACATCTGAAAATAAATGAGTTAATGATTTTACTCGGTTCTATACTCATTCAGGTACATAACTATCAATTATGGCAAAATTAGAAAATAAAGCAAAGGAAAATCCGAAATTGGAGCAAAATACGCTTTCTGATGGTCGGATAAGTCTTTATCTTGAGTATTATCTTGGTAGAGAAGAAACGCCTGTTTTGGATGATAATGGTAATCCTGTTTTGTATGAAACAGGAAAGATGGCAGGCAAACCCAAAGTACACATCAAGCATAACAGAAGAAAAGAGAACTTGCAGTTATACTTGATAGCCAAGCCTCGCACTCCAGAAGAACGCCAACAGAATAAGGAAACACTTGCATTGGCAGCAAAGATCCGTGCAGAGCGTGAACAGGAATTTAAAGAAAGTATGCTCGGATATCGTTTAAAGAAAGATAGAAATATCAACTTTCTGGACTACTATCAAGCATACATAGATACTTACTCGAAGAAAGACCTACGAATGGTTAAGATTGCCTTGAACCGTTTTAAAGACTTTTTGAAAGAGCAATATCCTGTTTATGAATTTAGTATTAAGCCAGAACTAATAACTAAAGATATGATGGAGCACTTTGTTGAATATTTGCAATCACGAAGTGATGGTGAAGGAGCAAAGAGTATCTATCAGCGTTTCAAGAAAGTTGTACGCTATGCCATTGACCATGAAGTGATGCAGAAAGATCCCTGCAAGGGTGTTGTGTGCAAGATGGATGAACAGATATTACGCAAAGATGTGTTGTCAATGGACGAAATCCAATCACTGATTCAATGCCATTATGATAATGAAAATCCCAATGTTAGGCGAGCCTTTATCCTTTGTCTATATTGTGGGCTACGCTTCTGTGATGTAAAAGACCTTACCTATAAGAACGTAGATTATACCAATCGTCTACTAAAATTTGAGCAGAATAAGACCAAAGGGCATTCTGCACATAGTGGTGTTATTATTCCTCTCAATGACGGCTTACTCTCTTTAATTGGCGAAGCTCCTGAGGATTTAAGTTCCTCTATCTTCAACCTCCCCTCGTATGAGAGTTGCAGCAAATCTGTAAAACGATGGGTAAAGCGTGCTGGCATTAACAAACACATCAGCTGGCATTGTGCCCGCCACAGCTTTGCCGTGAATATCCTTAATAATGGCGCCAATATCAAAACTGTCGCCAGTTTATTAGGGCATAGCGGATTAAAGCATACCGAAAAATACACTCGGGCGGTGGACAAATTGAAAGAAGAGGCTATAAATAGTTTGCCAGAATTGAAATTATAGCTGCAAATCATGATGTTATTTAACGGATTATGTTTATCTTTGCACATATCATCAACTAATAATGGAATAGATGACGAAGAAACATTGTCAAAATAGGATAAGAGTGGTGCTGGCAGACAAGCAAATTACCAATCGATGGCTTGCCGAGCGGATGGGGGTAACCGACATGACCGTATCTAGATGGAAAACCAACAAGATACAACCCTCTATAGCTCAATTCGTAGAAATTGCCAGTCTGCTTCAGGTCGACATTAAGGATTTACTTGAAATAGATTTTGACGAGAAGGGACAAATCATAATGTATCCTTCGAATAATGATGTGGCAAGTAAGAATGCATAAATCATTAAATGCATGAAGACTGAAAACAATAAATAGTGTAGCACAAGTAATTTGAAACGTTTTAATATTTTATAATTGCTGATGAATCAGAAAATAGAAAATATAAAGATAAGAGATTTGGTCTTGTGGACAGAGAATCCGCGTGATCCAATAGACTCTACTGCAAAAGACCAAGATGTTGTTAATAGAGCGATAAATGACCCTCATGTAAAATGGGAATTGGGCAAACTTGCAAAAGAAATGGGAGATTACTATGATTATAGCGAATTACCAATAGTGGTATATAAAAATAAAAAACCTATTGTGTATGACGGTAATCGAAGAGTTGTTTTGGCTAAAATAAAATTAGGATATGTAAAAGGTGAGAATTTAAGCGTCATATTGCCAAACGTGCCGGAAGTGTTGCCATGTAATGTGTGTTCAGAGGATATCGCTTTAAAAAGCATATATCGTAAGCATGTTCAGCTAAGAAACACTTGGCAGCCATTGGAACGAGATATCTTTGCCTCAAAATATCTCGGCGAGGACAAAAGTACATTCCTTCGTTTCGATGAGTCTACAGGAGGATTTATAACTAGTCGCACAGAACTGAATCAAGGTTTTGTGCGCAAAGAAATATTCACAGAAAACATTCTTTTAAGAATGGGATTTGAATTTGAAGGGAGCAAGCTCAAAACTCGGCATTCGAACGAAGAGGTTTGGACATTATTGGATGACATCTATTATAAAGTAAAAAACAAACAGATTACCACACGAATTAATCGTGGTAATCCTTTATTGGTACTGGATCAGCGTTCAAAAGATATTATTGAGTCTAACAAGCAGAAACCTCTTCATTACTTCAATCCACCTGCGCAGAATGATGAAGTTGCCAAAGTTGTGGTTCCAGCGGTACCATTACAAAGGAAAACACCAATAACAAAAAAGAAAAAGTGGGTTTTCTTTGGTGATAAACTCATCTTGAAATCTGGTGATGTCAACAATCTGTATAGTGACTTATTGTCTCTTTACAATTATGTTGATAGTAATACAAAGGCTTTTTCTCCTAAGATATACGCTGTATTTAGAATGAGTTTACGTCTGTTATGTGAAACTGCCGCTGCAGATTGTGGATATACTGGCAAAAAAGCTATAGACGAGTATATAGAAAAGTTCTATCCTCTCGCAAAGAAAGGACTAAGTCAAGATGTAAAGACCTTCTTGCATGAACAGAATATATTACAAGAGACACTCCCTCAGCTATTTCATACTGGTGCACATAATTATCAATCATCAATCTCTTCAGAAAAAGCGACGGGTATTTCAATTATATTAGGTGCAATGTTAAAGAAATCGCATGAAAGGCAATAGGCGCATATATAGGTCACCACTTCGTTATCCGGGTGGAAAAGGATGCATTTTCAAGTTTATGACCTTTTTTTTTGAGGAGAATGACTTGATTGGAACGGACTATGCAGAACCATATGCTGGAGGGGCAGGCCTTGCTTTACGACTGATGATGGATGAATATGTCGGAGACATTTACATTAACGACTTAGACCCTTCTATCTATGCTTTCTGGGATGCCGTGCTTAACAAAACTGATGCTTTATGCGAATGGATAGAACATGTTCCCATAACGGTGGAGCAATGGGGAATTCATAGGCAAGTACAAGATAACTATAAGACCGCTGACATATTAGAATTGGCAAAATCGACATTCTTTTTGAATCGTACGAATGTATCAGGGGTCATTTCAGGGGGCATTATTGGGGGGATTAATCAAAGAGGGAAATATAAAATAGATGCTCGTTTTAACAAAATCGAGTTGATAACTCGTATCCGTGATATACAACGCTTTTCCCATAGGATTCATCTTTCTAATCTTGATGGAATTGATTTTGTGAGACAATTAGAAAGAATGAAAAAAGATATTTTTGTCTATTTGGATCCACCATATTACAAAAAAGGTTCAGATTTGTATATGAATGCTTTTTGTGATAATGACCATAAGAAATTAGCGGATTATGTGAAAACAATGCGTAAGAAGTGGATAATATCTTATGACAATCAAAAGTTCATAATGCAACTCTACGAGAAAAACAGGAAAGTGTTGTACCAACTATCACAATGTGCTTCAAATAGAGTGGGCGATGAAATATTGATCTTTGATGACAGACTTAACTATGACGAATCGATATCACAATTAAACAACGCATTACGTGTATAAAGATGAAGATAGAGAAGGTAAGTATATGTAAATTCAGAGGTTTTAAGGAACAACAGTTTGAGCTCGGCAGTCAACTGACGGCTATTGCAGGCCAGAATGGAACACAGAAGTCAACCCTTTTGGGTATGATAACACAGACATTTTCCATTCCAAAAGAAAATCCAATGTATGGAGAAAAACCATTGTGTGGTGGTAGTTACCGATCTGCTTTTAGTGAAAAATTCCGTCTTTCTCCCATATTCGATAAGCCCAAAGAGCATGAGTGGTCATTGTTCTTTGACGATGGTGAGCGGTTCGATATTGAAAGTATAGTGCGTAAAGGAGAACCTAATGTGCGTTTTTGGCGAAAAGGAAGTAGAGGTAAAGGGGATGGATATAAACAATTCCCTACAATATTTCTTAGTTTGAAACGATTGGTACCGCTTGCAGAAGAGAATACTGTTAAAACAGATGATACATTGTTGACTCCTGCTGAAGTAGCAAAATTTAAGGAGTTACATAATAGGATTTTGATTTCTAATACAGAAATTACATCAACGACAGGAATTTCTTCTACCAATAAACAGTCAATGGGTGTAAGTACTGCATTGTATGATTGGAACCAAAATTCAATCGGGCAAGATAATCTTGCAAAAATTTTATTGGCTTTATTTTCTTTTAGAAGACTTAAAGACAAATTTCCATCCGATTATAAAGGTGGAATACTTGCTATTGATGAACTTGATGCAACAATGTACCCTGCATCTCAGGTAGAGTTGCTAAAAGTATTAAGGAGATATGCATCAGACTTGAATCTGCAGATAATCTTCACAACACATTCTATTTCTTTGTTGAAAGCTGTGGATGATTTGTGCAAAGAAGTGAAATTGCACTCAGAAACTTCCAACCAGATAAGAATGATTTACTTGAAACGCTCTGATGATAATGTTCTGATAAAAAGTGATGTAGATTTTAATGGCATTGTTTTAGATCTGAATGTAGCAGTTATTACACCTAAGAAAAACAAAAATCAAATCACGGTATATGTAGAAGATAAAGAAACAGAATTGTTTGTTAAAGCCATTCTCAAAACAAAAGCTAATTGCTTAAAATTCATAGATGTCACAATGCCATGTAGTACACTTGTTGAAATGGTTGCCAAAGGTGTTCCCGCTTTTAGCTATCCATATTCAATTATCTTCTTGGACGGAGATATTCGAAAACAGAAAACCGATATGAGAAAAATTGCCAATGCAAGAAATGTACTATTGCTTCCTGGAAAGGAGTCTCCAGAAAGATTGTTAGCTAAATTTCTATTTAACATCTCTGATTCTGATACTTTATGGGAAAGTGTATCAAAAGGATATACCAAACAAGTTTGTTTCCGAGAAATAAAGTATGAGCAGATTACCGCATCTGGTGAGCAAGGTCGGCAAAATGCGAAGAAATGGTTAAATCTCCAATTACAATATTGGGGAAGAGGTGGTGTAAAAATACTTAATCCTTTCTTTTCAAAAATTAAACAAGATGTTGATACTTTTAAAACAGAATATGATAAGATGATAACTCATTATATTCATGATTAAGAATAATACGAAAAATAAGTAAAAGAAATAGAAAGTAAACATAATAAAAAGGAGTTCCTCAGTCAATTAGATGGATAAGCTAAAAAATAACTACACTATTAAATTGCGCTGTGCTACATGTGGCAGTGACAACCACTTTGAATTTAATGAAGATAAATCATATATTAAGTGTACGATGTGTAATCGTGAGTATTTTGGAGGAATAGAAGAATTAAAAGAATTAAATGTAGATGTATTTGATGAAGTTAAAAATCAGATAGAAGAAGATGCAAAATCATATATTAAAGATGAACTGCAGAAAGCGTTTAAAGACTGTAAGAATATAAAATTTGATTAACATGTGTTTCTTGGAAATATTTAAAGATTGGGGTGGTCATATATTCTCTATCTGTGGTATTATTGGTGGAATATTTATGTATTATCGTCACGATAAAAAAATCAAAAAGCAGGAACATCTTTTAAATGAACTGCAAATTAAGCAAATAAGAAAAACGGAAGAACAAGAATTACAAGCCAAAGTTGAGTGTAATATTATCCATGAAAAAACGGTAGTCGGCGAATCCGTTTTTATAATTCAGGGCAAGCCGATGCTCGTAATGTCCGTGTAGAAATAGTAAATGAGAGTACTCTTGAAGGAGTTTATTTGTATGAAGCTTGGGGACCATACGATTTGATAACTTCTCATAATGGTTATAGAGAAGAGGGTATGTTACTGTGTGAGGGTCATACAGACGCTTTACAGTTACGTATTATCTGGGATGATGATTTTGGAAAAGGTCGTAGTATATTGCAATCCCCACAGCTGTAAATTAGAAGACGGAGGCAAAACCATTAAACGAAAGCAAGGTGCGTATCGAACGATAATTTAATAATAGAATAATGAAAGCAAGCAACAACGACAATATGCTCATCTACTGGTCGGCAGATGGAAAGATAAAGGTAGATGTAAGGTTTGAGAATGAAACCATTTGGCTGTCATTAGATCAGATGGCAACACTTTTCGGTCGTGATAAATCTACTGTTTCACGGCATGTTAAGAATGTGTTTGAAGAGGGGGAATTGTCACCGGAGGCAACTGTTGCAAATTTTGCAACAGTTCAAGCGAAAGGTAATAGAGAGGTTGCCAGAAATATAGATTATTACAACCTCGATGTTATCATTTCTGTTGGCTATCGGGTGAAGTCGCAGCAGGGCACGCAGTTCCGCATTTGGGCAACACAGCGGCTCAGAGAGTATATCATCAAAGGTTTTGCACTGAACGATGAGCGATTTAAGACGGGTTCGTCTTACAATTATTTCAAGGAACTATTAGGTCGTATTCGTGAGATACGCCTGTCAGAGAAAGTGTTTTATCAACAGATAAAGGATATATATACAACGAGCATCGAATAATCCATCAGCCGATATGACATTGGCATTCTTCAAAGAAATACAGAACAAATTGCTTTGGGCTGTAAGCGGAAAGACGGCTGCCGAACTTGTTTACTATCGTGCTAATGCCTCGCTGCCAATTATGGGACTTACTTCTACGGAACAAGAAGGGAAAGTTACCAAAAGCGATGTCGTGGTAGACAAGAACTATCTGAATGAGAAAGAGATTGGTCAGTTAAAACTTATCGCAGAACAGTTCCTTGCATACGCTGAGGCGCAGGCATTGGCGGAGAAACCAATGTATATGCGCGACTGGGTGCAGAAACTGCGCCTTGTACTCGCCATAAACGAAAAGAATATCCTTGAGCATGCCGGTACAATTTCCCACAAACTGGCTGTAGCAAAAGCTACCAAGGAATATATTGCTTACAAAGAGCAGCAACGGCAGATAGAACATCTGACAGCATCAAGCAACTCGACCAAGACTTGAAACGTATTGCGCTACGAACGAACAATAAGAAGGAGGACAACGAGGAGAATAATCAATGATAGTCCACACGCAATATCTTGGCAATCAGGAACTGTTGAAATTGCAAAAGACAGCCTTCCTTGCATCAAGCAATATCACTTCTGAAACGGTGTTGCAGGTATATGATTGGGCTACGGATATGCGCAATCGTGGGGAGTGTGTCGTCAGCGGATTTAACAGTAAGTTGGAACAAGATATACTTCACTTTCTGTTGAAAGGCAGCCAACCGGTTATTATTGTTCTTGCCCGGCGAATGTACGCAAGTTCAACATAGAACTGCAATCCCAAGTGCTGGTGTAGCTTAATAATCT
>ERZ772945.221-NODE-221-length-48357-cov-4.739224_pt1 | contig 48357 bp, 42 predicted proteins | sample MGYA00511681_ERZ772945 | MGnify/ENA primary metagenome ERZ772945 (study PRJEB29015, sample SAMEA2737943) | human oral metagenome | biome: human oral; feature: human-associated habitat; material: dental | place: China | collected 2143 ...
GATCCATCAAAATGTATCAAATGCGGCCGCTGCATCCGCGCCTGCAAGGACGTCCAAGGCATCGAGGCCCTGACCTTTGCCAACCGCAGCGACCAAATCATCGTAACTACGCCGTACCATATGTCTATGGAGAAAACGGACTGTACCCTCTGCGGTCAGTGCAGCCTCGTATGCCCCGTGGGGGCTATCGTAGAGAAAGACGATACCCAGAAAGTGCTTGACGCCTTGCAGGACCCGAATCTCCACGTCATCGTCCAGACTGCGCCTTCAGTACGCGTTTCCTTGGGGGATGCTTTCGGTCTTGCCCCCGGCGCCATCGCCACCGGCCAGATGGTGACGGCCCTTCGCATGCTGGGCTTTGATCGGGTCTTCGACACGAATTTCGGCGCCGATCTCACCATCATGGAGGAAAGCGCCGAACTCGTTCACCGCCTCACCACAGGCGGCATTCTCCCCATGATTACCTCCTGCAGCCCCGGCTGGGTCAATTTCATCGAAAAACACTACCCCGAACTCCTCTCCCACCTCTCCACGGCAAAATCCCCCATGAGCATGTTCGGGGCCATCGCCAAGACCTATTACGCCAAAGCGGTGGGCGTTCCTCTGGATCGCATCTTTACCGTCTCCATCATGCCCTGCACGGCAAAAAAATTCGAAGCCGCCCGTCCGGAAATGGGCCGCGACGGGCATCAAGACGTAGACGCGGTACTCACCACCCGGGAACTCATCAAACTGATCCAATACGTGGGCCTGAACTTCGACCATCTGCCAGAAAGCGATTTCGATTCGCCGCTGGGCACAGGATCCGGTGCGGGCGCGATCTTCGGCGCTACTGGCGGCGTCATGGAAGCGGCGCTGAGAACCGTATATGAAAAACTCACCGGACATGAGGCCAAACCACTGGAATTTGAGGCGGTGCGCGGCTTTGATAACATCAAAGAAGCCGTCATTCACCTCAATGATAAACCCGTGAAGGTAGCTATCGTTCACACGCTTTTGGCCGCTCGGCAGATGATGGAACGACTGAAATCCGGCGCCTGCGATTATACCTTCATCGAGGTTATGGCTTGCCCCGGCGGCTGCATCGGCGGTGGCGGCCAGCCCATCGGCACCACCAATGCCGTCCGGCAGGCGCGCATCAAGGCGCTTTACGAAATCGACCGCCATCTCCCCTACCGAAAATCCCATGAAAATCCGGACATCATTAAACTCTATGACGAGTTCTTAGGCGAACCCTTAGGGGAAACCGCCCATGCCCTCCTTCACACCCATTATCACCACGTCCACAAAAAGTATGAATTTGCCGACGCCAGATAATAAATATTCCCCGGCATAGCCGAGGTTTTACTTTAACGGCCTATAAGGCCCCATATCCTCCCACAGTAGGCCCCAGGGCCGGAAAGGAACAGCGCCATGAAAAAAGCTCTCATCGTTATTGACATGCAGAACGACTTTATTGACGGCTCTTTAGGCACCAAGGAGGCGCAGGCTATGTTGCCCCAAGCCGTCGTCCGCGTCAAAGCCGCAGCTGCCGACCCGGACACTCTCCTCATCTTCACCCAGGACACTCACACCGCCGATTACCTGGCCAGCGCCGAAGGGAAAAAGCTCCCCGTCCCGCACTGCATTAAACCGCAAAAAGGCTGGGAAATCTGCCCGGCACTCGCCCCCTATGCCAAAGAAGCTGTCGTCATAGAAAAAGGTACTTTCGGCTCTACGGCGCTCCCCGAGGCCGTCAAAGACTGCGATGAAATCCTGCTCCTCGGCCTCTGCACGGATATCTGTGTCATTTCTAACGCCCTCCTCCTCAAAGCCTTCTACCCGGAAAAACGTATTCTCGTCGATCCCTCTGCCTGCGCCGGCGTGACGCCGGAAAGTCATCAAAAGGCTCTGGATGTCATGCAAATGTGCCAGATTGAAATCACCGCCCCGTCTCGTTCCTCTACGTAAAAAACGCCACAAAAAAGAGCCAACCCTCCGTCCGTAGAGACACACGTCAACTCCTAACATAGGGAGCCTTTTCCGATTTTACGACGTCATTTATCCGGCAAATGACCGTCAGCCCTTAACCGCCTACAGTGCAGGTCATCCCTTTCGACGCACGGCGGCGGTGATTCTGCTGCTTGTCTTCATACATGCGTTGATCCGCCACCTTCAGCACCTCGCAGGCGGTATCACCGTCAGCCGGGTGCTCAGCATAGCCCATGCTGACGTGAACGTGCAGTGGTTGAAGGCCCGCCAAAACCGGCTTTCCTTCCACATCCCCCTTCAACCGCTTGCGAACCTCTTCATACGCTTGAGGCGAAAGCCCTCCCGCTATCAGGATGACAAATTCATCGCCCCCCACCCGATATACCTTGTCCACCTCCCGTACAGCTTTCTTCATGCGTTGAGCGGTCTCAGACAACACCTGATCCCCGGCATCGTGTCCGTGTTGATCGTTAATCTCCTTAAAATGATCCAAATCGAGGAAGATTAAACCGTAGGGTTCGATGCCGCCGTTCAGCTCGCCTAATTTCTGTTCAAAGGCCCGTTTGTTTAAGAGATTGGTCAAAGCATCCAGGGAAGCCATGCGCTCATTGATCACTGACTGCCGCTTGATCTTACCAATATTGGATAAGACGCGGTACAGGACGAGGATGACAATGACCGCCACTGCCCCATTTATCCAGCGATGCCCAAGGCTGATCCACCCTTCTTTGGGAACCAGCGTCATGGCCCATATCGTCCCATTCGCCAGGCGAATTTCCGTCCGCACCGGCTCTAAAGCAACGGCCTCACCCAAATTCGAATAGAGCATCCGCGTATCGGTATCGGCCAGCACCGCTACCGTACAATAGTTATCACGCGTAATCTCCTGAAAAGATCGTGTCTTTTGGAATAGATCAGCCAAATTCACCGGCACGAGAGAGAATCCCAAAAAATCTCCGGCACTGTCATAAACCGGATGATAGGCGACCAAGCGGCCGCTCTTCTTTACATCGACGGAGCGAACCATTCCGCCGGGCTCAAGCCCCGGAACCGGAATGACGGCTGCCACCGGCGACGGGGGCAGGGCATAAAAAGATCTGCCTTCCATGCTGCTGTCCGATGCAGCAGCCAGCTCTTCGAAGACTCCATCCGACGACAGCTGAACCGCATTTCGCGACGGAGCCACCCGCAGAATATCCGAAACTGCCCGGTGAAAGGCCGGGAAAGGCTCCTCGGCATTGGCTCGGATCAAAACCTCCAAAAGATTCGTGATATAGATCTCCCGGTTGATCTTCTCTTCTACTTGCGTGGCGATCGAAAGACTGATAAGCTCCGCCTTTTCCTTTCGGGTTTTCACATACTCGGCCTGCTGAAAGCTGACGAAAGTCCCGACGATCACTGTGATAACCAGCAAGAGTACGCCTTGCGTTATCGCCTTTTTCATGGTGTCACCCCGCTTTCGACGCCGACGCTCTCCCTATCCTTTTTCCATAATACTCTGTTAAGACCGCCTTCCGTACTGTCGTGCCTCTTCTTCTGTCTCCCGGGGCAGCCCTCGAACCTCCTGTAAACTCTCCTCCATCGGGCGCGGCTTGGCGAAGTAATAGCCCTGCTCCTTATCGCACCCTGCTTCCTTTAAGAAACGATGATGCACTTCAGTCTCCACCCCTTCGGTCAAGGTCTGCACCCCTAACTCGTGAGCCGCTCGAACGATGGATTTGATGATGACGCGGTTCGCCCCGTGATGCTCGTCCAACTGGCGGAGAAACTGCATGTCTAACTTGAGGAGATCGAATTCGTACTGATTCAAAACATTGAGCGCCGAATAACCGCTGCCGAAATCGTCAACCCACACCTGGATTCCGTGCCGCCGCAGCGCCCTGATCTGCTGCCGGAAGGCGTTGGCTGTCTGGGCGATATCCCGCTCCGTGATCTCCACGACGATCCATTTCGGTTTCACATCATATTTTTTCAGAAGACTCACGATCAGGCCCACCATGTCGTTGGCTTCAAAATCCAGCACTGAGAGATTGACGGAGACCGGCTCCAAAGGAAGCCCTGCGGCAGCGCAGCTCTTCACCTGCCGAATGACCTGCTCCAACATATACGCCCCCAACTGAGGAATGAGGTGATACTTTTCCAGGACGGGAATAAACGTATCCGGGGCGATCAGTCCTTTTACCGGATCAATCCAACGGGCCAGTGCCTCAAAATTGCATATTTTTCCGGTTTTTGCGCGGATGATGGGCTGATAAAAGACGGTGATCCATTGTTTTTCGATAGCGGTGGAAAACTTATCCCGAATGTAGCGCTGACTCCAATATTCATCGTCGATATTCGGGGAATAGACCACATAGCGCTGCCGAAGATCAGTACCCACGCACTTCGCCGCAAATCTCGCCTGATCGAGGGCCTTGACCGCATCGTTCTTCGTCTTTCCCGTCTGGGGCGAAATCCCCGCCTTGACAGCCGTCGCACGTCCTAAGGCCCGCTGTCCAATCCGCTTAATGACCGCCGCCAATCTTTCACAGGTTTGATCATCCCAAACGGTGATCAAGGCGAAGTGATCATCCCCTACCCGGGTGATGAGAGCCTTCTCAAATCCGGCGCGAAAGGCATCGGCAATCAGCCGCAGCAGGCGGTTGCCCTCCTCAAACCCATACTCTTCGTTATAAAACCGCATGCCGTCAACATCCACATAGATACACGCTGCCGCCTTCCCTGCCGCGAACATTTTCATCATCGCTTCCTCGGCAAATTTATGATAACATTCAATATTCGGCAGCCGCGTGATGGGATCAATAAAGCAGCGCTCCATTTGGGCGGTGGTGGTATAGCTGATGGATTTTTCCGGATCTTCCCGGCTCAGATCCCGATAGATGATAAAAGCCACCTTCGAACCGTCTTCTATCGTATAGAAAGTCCCGACAGCATGTATCTCGTGATACGTCCTATCCATTAAATTCCTGCTGCGGTAAATGACGTTCCAATCGCTTTGCTCACGGATAAATTGCGCTTCCAGTTCCGTGACCCGGCTGAAATCTTCGGGATGAACGCCGCCGTAGAAGCGCTTAGGCTGGTATAAGGGAACCGCGTCCCGAACAATATCCTTCATGCTGCAATAGCCGTCGGATATCAACAGCACAAAGCTTTCCTCGTCAATAAACTGGTATACAGCAAAAGGAAACTTCAGTCTCTCATACGCTTCCCGCACTTCGGGAGAAAAAGTATATAATTCCTCACGATGACGCACCGTATCATCCCCTCACCGCCGCCGAGCACCCTTCCGTTCTCTTTCCCAAAACGCACGCCAACGTTTCTCTTTTTTCCAGTTCCGATTTTTCTGACCTAAAAAACAAACCGGCGGATTTCAAAGCTTCTGTCCGCCGGTTTTCTCTCACCGAAGGTCGAGAAAAATCATCGGCAAGGAAGCACTCTGCACCTGATATCATTTCATTTTCTAATCTAAGTATAACACTTCTCCTCCCTAACAGCAAATTTCCCCCTCTGATTCATCTTAGGCCCGGCAGAACACTAAGTTCCACAGGATAATTTCTCCACTGCCGCGGCCATGACTTCACCGATAGGAGCACGAATGACCAATTCGGCCAGTCTGTCGGCTCGGGTCTCTGTCATATTGATGAGGACGAGATGTTTCCCCTGAAAATAACGGATGAGCCCTGCCGCCGGATAGACCACCAGCGACGTGCCGCCGATGATGAGAGTATCCGCCATGCCGATAGCTTCCACCGTATCCCGTATAACCTGATCATTGAGGGGTTCCTCATAGAGAACCACGTCAGGCTTAACGATCCCGCCGCAGCGCGGACAATGCGGTACCTCCGGCGCGGTATCTAAAATGAATTGGACGCCGTAAAAAGCGCCGCACTGTTGGCAATAGTTTCGCAGCACCGAACCGTGAAGTTCATACACGGTTTCCGATCCCGCCGCCTGATGCAAACCGTCAATATTCTGGGTGACGACAGCCTGAAGTTTCCCCATTTTTTCCAATTTAGCCAAAGCCCGATGGCAGCCATTGGGCTTCGCTTTCGGATAGAGGAGCTTCTCCCGGTAAAAAGTAAAAAAATCCTCCGGATACTTTTCAAAATAGGTATGGGACACCAACTGCTCCGGCGTGAGGGCAATCTGGAGCTTTTCGTTCCACAGCCCGTCAGCGCTGCGAAAATCCGGGATTCCCGACTCTGTAGATACCCCTGCTCCGCCGAAGAACACAATGCGACGGCTCTCTTTTAAGATGGCCGTCAATTTCTCCCTGTCCGCCTCCATGATCCCACACTCCTTCCTTACTGTCCTCATCGTTCATTCGTGCTAAAGCCCAGCCCTTCACTCCATCTTCCCCTTCTTGCCGTTCTCTGCCGCCGGTATTTCGCCTATGCGCCCCGGTCGTGCAGCCCCAAGCCGGGGACAGCATTAAGGTGAAGATCCGAGAACTCCCCCGCCAAGGCCTGATAATAGCCCCGGCAGGCGATCATGGCCGCGTTGTCCGTGCAGAGGATAGGGCTGGGATAATAAAATTTCGCCCCCTCCGCCGCCGTCATCCGCCGCAGATATCCTTCCAAGGCGCTGTTCGCCGCCACACCGCCCGCTAAAACCAACTGGGAAAGGCCCGTCTCCCGAAGGGCCTGCGCCGCTTTCGCCGTCAGTACTTCCACCACCGCCTGCTGAAAGGAAGCCGCCACGTCAGCCTGATTGACCTTGATCCCCTTCATCTTCTTCTCGTTCAAGTAGTTTAGGACCGCCGATTTCAGGCCGCTGAAACTAAAGGCATAGTCGCCGCTGTCCTTGAGCGCCTGAGGAAAATCAATCGCCATGGGGTCTCCTTCCCTCGCCAGCCGATCGATTTCCGGCCCGCCGGGATAAGGCAGACCCATCACCCGCGCCACCTTGTCAAAGGCCTCCCCCGCCGCGTCGTCTCGAGTCTCTCCTAAGAGAGCAAAATGATTGTAATCCCGCACTTCCACCAGCGCCGTATGACCGCCGGAAACTACCAATGCCACAAAAGGCGGTGTCAAATCAGGGGTGCTCAAAAAATTCGCGAAAATGTGGCCTTCCAAATGATTGACCCCGATGAGGGGAATGTCCCGGGCAAAGGCCAGCGCCTTCGCCGCCGAAACTCCCACCAAAAGAGCCCCCACCAAGCCCGGCCCATAGGTTACCGCCACCTGATGGATCTCCGGCAGCGTCACCCCCGCCTGCCGCAATGCCTCGTCAATCACCGGCATGATGTTGACAATGTGGTGGCGGGACGCGATCTCCGGTACCACACCGCCAAATTTTTGATGCACGGGAATCTGCGTGGCGATAACGTTCGACAGCAGCCTTCTCCCGCCGCGAAGCACCGCCGCCGCCGTTTCGTCGCAGCTCGTTTCAATGCCCAACGTCAACTGCTCGTCCTGCTTCTCGCTTCTCACTCTTCACCCTTCCATCTTCGTCACAGATGCATATGCCACATGATGACAGCGTCCTCACCGTTGTCCTGATAATAGTGCGGCCGGCGGCCATAATCCTCGAACCCGCAGGACTTATAGAGTGTCAGGGCCGCCTCATTGGAAGGGCGGACCTCTAAGGTCATGCGCACCGCCCCCCGCGCCTTTGCCCGGGCCATCATCTCTTCCATCAGGCGGCGGCCAACGCCCTGCCCACGCTTTTCCGGCGCCACGGCCACATTGGTGATCTGCGCCTCGTCCAGCACAATCCACGCCCCGGCATAACCGACGATTTTCCCTTCGGCAATCGCCACCAGGTACAGCGTGCGCTCATTGGCCGCCTCCTCCCAAAAGGCACGGCGCGACCAAGGGACGGCGAAGGACACCCGCTCGATCCTTTCCACCGCCGCCGCATCCTCCGGATGCATTTCACGAAAGGAAATCATGGCGCGGCCTTCTTCTGCCGCGCCTCCCACAGCACCTCCGCCTCGGAGCGGCGCACGTAGACCGGGGCCATGTCCATGACGTTCCCGGTTCGGCCTGCCGCCAATTCCCGAAGGCCTAACCGTGCCACCGCCGCCGCCCGGGGCATGATCATATCCGATGGAGCCAGATACACGTTAGCCGGCAGGTCGCCGCGCTGGGCCAGCCCCTTTTGCGCCACGTCCCCCGTCAAGATCACCGGACCCTCGACAGCCCCGCATTTCGCCAACACTTCTGCCAGCGGACAGACGGTGACCGGCAGCACTTCCACCGGGCCCTCTTCTCGCCATTCGTACAGCGCCATGTAGGCGTTTCCCTTCTGGGCGTCCATCAGGGCCGCCACCTGCGCCCCCGGCACGGGAAACTGCGCCGCCAGCGCCGCCAAGGTCGGCACCCCCACCAAGGGAACGCCCCACGCGTAAGCCATCCCCTTACCCGCCGCCAAACCAATGCGAAGCCCTGTAAAAGAACCCGGCCCGAGGCTCACTGCCACCGCCTCCACCTCGCTTTTGGAGACGCCTGCCATCTCAAGGGCCATCGCCACGTGAGCCTGCAAGGTTTCCGAATGGGTGAGCCTCGCCGCCGTCACCTCCGACAAAAGGCGCGCCTCCGTCGCTATCGCCACCCCCGATACCACCGTCGTCGTCTCCAAAGCCAAAATCAACACGCTTCGCCACTCCTCTGTTCTAACGCACGCATCGGCAACGGGCCAGCAGCCTACTGCCGCCGTTTACCGTCTCACGCCTGTGCAAAGCTTTCCTCTAAAGCCGCTAAGATACCCTCGTATCCATCGCCCTTCGCCGTAAAGGAAAGACGCCGTTCCTCCAGGTTTTTCCCCGGCGACAGCACTACCGAAAGATGATGGGGCGGCAGCGCTTCGGGAAATTTATCCGCCCATTCGATGATGGCTACCCCCACCGGTTCATCGGCGTACTCATAAAAACCAATTTCATCCAAATCCCCTCCGTCGTCCAGCCGGTAGAGATCAAAATGGGCCACCGGAAGCCGCCCGTCATAGAGATTCATCAGGGTAAAGGATGGACTGGTCACATCTTCCTTCACTCCCAGCCCCGTTGCAACCCCTTTGGTAAAGAGTGTCTTGCCCGCGCCTAAGTCCCCCGTCAGGCAAAGCACCATGCCGGCTTTCAACCGCTTTCCCACAAACTCTCCTACCGACCAGGTCGCCTCCGGCGACTCTGACACCATCTCCACACCCGCACCTCTCTCCTTTATTGTTGTCGGCGTTCTTTTCCTGTATCATATCATATTTGCGCCGGCAAGGACAGAGAAGCCCCCTTTTCCCTCCGGTGCACACCATACTGTAGCAAAGCCGCGAACTGACTCCTCAGTATCTCGTTGAGCGCAAGCCGTTTCCGCTGGTTGTCCCCGCGCCATTCCCATGATATAATGAGCCAATCTATGCCTCGGAGGTACCTCATGCCCAACGAAACTCCAGCCCGCGGGAAAAACGCGAGCACACTTTTCACCGAACCACTGACGGCTATCGTAGCGCCGCTTCTCGTTTGGTTCCACACGAAAAAACGAACCCTCCCTTGGCGGGACGATCCGCAGCCGTACCACGTCTGGGTATCGGAAATCATGCTCCAACAGACCCGCGTCACAGCCGTACTTCCCTATTTCACGCGATTCGTCACCGCGCTCCCCGATGTAGCCGCGCTGGCCGACGCCCCGGAAGACGTCCTCCTGAAGCTTTGGGAAGGCCTCGGCTATTACAGCCGCGTCCGCAACCTGAAAAAAGCGGCGCAAATCATCCTCCGCGAACACAACGGCATCATTCCGCGGGATTTTCCCACCCTCTTAACCTTGCCCGGCATCGGCCGCTACACGGCGGGGGCTATCAGCTCCATCGCCTATGGAGCGCCTTGCCCCGCCGTGGATGGCAACGTCCTGCGGGTCCTCACCCGGCTCACCGCCAGTCCCTGCAACATCATGAAAGAACATACCCGACGGGAAGCCGAAAAGGCCGTCGCCGCCATTCTTCCCGCCGATGCAGGGGCATTCAATCAGGCATTGATGGAATTAGGCGCCCTCGTCTGCCTGCCCCGGGGCGCAGCCCGCTGCGATATCTGTCCCTTGGCCCGCCTCTGCCGCGCCCAAACGTCGGGAACCACAGCATCATTTCCCGTGAAAGCGCCCAAAAAGCCTCGCCGAATAGAGCAGCGCACTGTGCTTCTCATGGAACGAGACGGGCTGATCGCCATCGATCGCCGCCCGGCGAAGGGTCTCTTGGCCAGGCTTTGGGAGCTGCCGAACTTCGCCGGATCTCTCACCCGAGCCGACATTCGCCGCCTCATCAAAGAAGCGGGAGGAAAGCTCCTGTCGCTGAAATCCCTACCCCCGGCCCGCCACATCTTTACTCACGTTGAATGGCAGCTCACAGGCTGGCATCTCACCCTCGCCAGCGACGATATGGCTGAAGCTTCCGCGTCTCGCGCATCTGCCCCCTTTCCTCCCCTGCTTTGGGTCACGTCCCAAGAGGCCGTTCGGCGCTATGGCATCCCGGCCGCCTTCCACTATTATTTTCCTGCCCGTGGTTAGCGATCGCTCTCGCTCCACCGCCAACCGCCCAATTTTCCCAGCTCTCCAATGGTCCCGCGAAAACACTTTTTATTTCGTTTTCTTATCACTCATTTTCTCATCATCTTGTTGACTGATCTTTCGCCGGCCAGGCACTTATGCCGTTTTGACTTAGATACGTTTTATTCTTCTTCCCTAAATAAAATCGCCAAAATTCATTTTTCTCTATGAAATTTTCTTAAACTCACGTATAATAAGAGGTAGCTTATCTTATCAAGGGGAGGATCCGTCGTCATGAATATCCATCAATTAAACTATTTTCTTGATCTTGCCGGTACGCTGAGCTTCACCCAAACGGCCCGCAACTTCTTCGTTTCTCAAACAGCCATCACACAGCAAATCAAATCCTTAGAAGAAAAGTTGGGCGTGAAGCTCTTTGAACGCAGCAAACGCCACGTGGAACTGACGCCGGCGGGACAAATCTTTGTAGGCGAGGCTCGCAGCATCATCGCCAAGATCGAATCTTCCGTCGCCAAAACTCGGGCCGCTTCCTCCGGCTTTAGCGGCACCTTATCTCTGGCCTTCATTGCCGGATTCGGTCAGACACCGTTCCCGCAATTTCTCCATACTTTCCACCACCAGTATCCCAACATTGATCTGACGCTGCAAAACGAATCCATCTCCGGCATGTATAACGGCCTTCGCTCAGGGACCTACGACATCGCCTTTAACTTGGCCTTTGAATTAGACAAAGAGTACCTTGCGAAAAACGCGTTTTTAGAACTCGCCTCTTATCCCCTCTACATCGTTCTGCCGCCGGATCACCTCCAGGCGGGGGCGCCGTCCTTGACCTGGGAACAGATCCGAAACGAGCCTTTCGTTCATTACGATCTCATTGATTCTCTCAACCTGACCAGCGCCCCCGCCAGCCTGCAGGAGATTCTGCGGCACAATCAATTTAAACCGAACCAGCACAAAAACAGCGTGGAGACCATCCTCCTCTTAGTCAGCATCGGCATGGGCATCACGCTGCTCCCGGAATTTTTCCGCAACCTCATTGCCAATACCATGAATTTGGTATTTATTCCTCTGGTGGGCGGGCAAAACCACATCTCCATCATCGCCCACTGGAACCCGGAACACGAAAACCCTTCCCGAGAAAAGATGGTCACGGCGCTGAAAACCTTCTGCGGCCAGGACTGACCGCACCGACAGCTACCTCAAAGGGCGGCCAACGTCACTTCGACGCGGCCGCCCTTTTGCTTGCCGATACGCTCATGTTGAATGCATCGCCTTCGATTCAGGCGAACTGACTGTTATACAGTTCGGCATAGGCGCCGCCAGCGGCCAGCAGTGTTCGATGGTCGCCTTGCTCGATAATGCCTCCCTCGTGCATCACCAAGATGAGGTCGGCATCCACGATAGTGGAGAGGCGATGGGCGATGACAAAGCTGGTACGCCCTTTCATCAACGCTTTCATGGCTTGGCCAATCTCTATTTCTGTTCGCGTATCCACGGAAGAAGTGGCCTCGTCTAAGATCAGGATAGCCGGGTCACAGAGAAACACCCGGGCAATGGTCAAAAGCTGGCGCTGCCCGGCTGAAATATTTTCCGCGTCGTTTTTTAATACAGTATCGTATCCTTTAGCCAGAGTGCGAATGAAAAAGTCCGCCCGTGCCGCTTTGGCTGCCGCCACAATCTCAGATCGAGGAGCGTCGGGCTTCCCGTAGGCAATATTTTCCCCCACGGTTCCGGCAAAGAGCCACGCATCCTGCAAGACCATGCCGAAGGATCGCCGCAATTCTGCCCGGGAGAGAGCGGCCGTATCCTTTCCATCCAGCAGAATCCGGCCGCCCCCGATCTCATAAAAACGCATGAGAAGGTTCACCAGCGTGGTCTTTCCCGCACCGGTATTACCGACGATGGCGATCTTCTGCCCTGGCTCCGCCCGAAAGGAAACGCCCCGCAGCAAGAGTTTTTCCGGTGTGTAGCCAAAGCAGACCCGTTCAAAGATCACCCGCCCCTGCACCTCCTGCGGCATCGCCATCGCAGCGGCTTCCGGCTCCATTTCCGGCTCGTCAAGGAGGGCGTAGACACGCTCCACGGCCGCCAATGCCGCCTGCAAAGCGTTCATCATATAGGAAAGCTCGGTGATGGGTTCCCCCGCTTGATTGACATACTGGAAAAAGGCCTGAAACACGCCGGGTGTAATGGTGCCCCGCAACAGCATTCCGCCCCCTAAGACGGCAATGATCGCCAAGCCGCCCCGATTGACCAGCCGAATGCCGGGATTGACAGCGCTCATCAAAAAATCCGTCTTTTCCGCCGTCCGAGCCAGCCTTTCCGCCGCCTGATGCACCCGTACCGCACTCCGCTCTTCATCATGAAAAGCCTTGATGATCATGCGGCCGGTGTAGGCTTCTTCAATGAGTCCATTGAGCCGGCCCATCGTCTGCTGCCGCTCCGCCGCGTATCGCAGCGTTCTCTGCGCGGCGAAGCGGGTCAGATAGAGCGCGATTCCGGCGAAAAAGAGGAATACGATGGTCAGTGACAGGCTGAAATACGCCATGACCCCGAGGGAGCCCAAGATCGTCCCCACGGCAACAAACAGACGCAAGAGGCCCGTCTGAAGCGCCTGGGACATCATTTCCAGATCATTCGTCACGCGGCTCATCACTTCTCCCACCTGATGGCGGTCATAAAAGGCGAGAGGCAGGCGATGGAGTTTTTCCGCCACCTCGCTGCGAAGGGTAAGGCTTAACCGCTCGGCAAAGCTGGCCATGAGAAAATTTTGTAGAATATAAAAACTCCCCGCAAAGAGAAAGATGAGAAACAAGAGAAAAATCTGTCGTCCGCCCGTCTCCCAGGTGATATAGAAATTCTCTCCTGCTGCCCGCAGCGCTTTCGTGTGCGTCCAGAGAAGATCCACCACCGTGGCGCTGTAAAAGGGAGCGTAAACATTCAGGGCGCTGTAAGCGGCCACGGAAAGAAACACGATGACGAGCCGCAGCCGCTGCTTTCCCATAGAATGCAGAAAGCGCCGCATCGTCTTCGCTGCGTGGCGTGCCGTCAATGGCCGGGGGATGGAATTTTTCTCAGCCATGTCCGTCACCGTCCTTTTGCTGCGAAGCGACGATATCCCGATAGACCGGCGACGTCGCCAGAAGTTCCTCATGCCGGCCGATCCCCGCTAACTTTCCGTCATGAAGCACGATGATCTGGTCGGCCTGGCGAATGGTACTGACACGTTGGGTAATAATCAGCACGGCCGCTTCTTTTACTTCTTCCGCCAACGCCCGGCGAAGCGCCGCATCCGTCTTAAAATCCAAAGCGGAAAAGCTGTCGTCGAAAACATAAAGATCGGCTTTTTTCGTCAGCGCCCGGGCGATAGAGAGGCGCTGACGCTGGCCGCCGGAGAGGTTCGTGCCGCCTTGGGCGACGATGGTATGCAATCCCTCGGGGTTCTCTAAGACAAAATCCGCCTGGGCGATCCGAAGCGACCGGCGCAGGGTTTCCTCAGAAGCGTCGGGATCAGCGTAACGCAAATTCTCTGCTACCGTGCCGGAAAAGAGCCACGCTTTTTGCGGCACGTAGGAAATGCACGCCCGCAGCGCCACTTGAGAGATGTCTCGAATATCCTGCCCAAAGAGGGTGATCCGCCCGGCGGTCACGTCATGAAAGCGCAGGAGCAGCTTGGCCACAGTAGATTTCCCGCTGCCCGTCCCGCCGATGATCGCCGTAGTCGTCCCCCGGAGGCAGGAAAAGGAGAGCCCTGCTATCGTCTCTTCGTCGGCGTCGGCAAAACGAAAGGTCACCGCTTCAAAGGCCAGTACCGGCGCACCAGGCTTCCCCTGCCGTACCACCGGGCCATCGACAATCTCCGGCCGGCACACCAGTACAGCAAAGACCCGGCGCAGTGAGGCCAAAGCCCGGGGCATCATCAAAATGGTCATCTGGGCCATCATCACATAGAACAGAATCCAGATGGCGTACTCCACCACCGCCGTGATATCACCGATCTCCATCTCTCCCGTGCCAATGGCGCTGCCGCCGAAATAAAAAACGGCCACAATGACAAAATTGATGGTTACCGTCGCCAAAGAGTCCAGACCCGCAAACAGCCGGTTGGCGCGAATGGCCGACCGGGCATAACGGGAAAAGATTTCCCGCAGACGCCCAGTTTCCGCTTCTTCTTTGTTAAAGGCCCGAACGACCCGAACGCCGGTGAGATTTTCCCGCAAAACGACATTCATGCGATCCAAAATACGCTGTAACGTATCGAAGATCGCCGTCGCCCGCCCCATGATGAGAAGAGCCGATAGCAAAAGAAACACCGTGGCCCCCAAGAGGAGAAACCCCATATCCCGATGAAGACGAAAGGCAAACAAAATCCCTAAAACGCACATAAGGGGAACGGGCAGTACCATTTCCACAAAATGAACGAGGGCTCGCTGAATCACGGAGACATCACTTAAGGTGCGGGTGATCATGGAGGCGGTGCCGAAAGCTTCAAAATCGGCGGCGGAAAATTCCAGCGATTTATCGTAAACGGCCTTCCGCAGGTCGCGCCCTAAATTTGCCGCCAACTTCGCGCTGATAAAGCTTCCTAAAAGCGTCAGGCCGCCAGAAAGAAGGGCAATCCCCAGCATGAGCAGTCCGCCCTGAAGGATTTTTTCCACCGCCGCCCCCCGCACCGCTAAATTAATCATGTCAGCAGTGACCGTAGGCACCAAAAGAGAGCCCCCCACGTCGGCTAAAATAATAAGCATCAGGGCGGCACACCACCAGCGATATGGCTTCAGATAGGGCAGAAATACTTTAAGCATCATGGGGAAAAGAATCTCCTCTGTCATCTGCTGCGGCTTCGGACGCCGAAACAACGGACCGACCTCGCAACTCAGGTACCGCACAACATTATGAGATACCATCACCGTCAAACGCTGTCCAGTCCAACGAAAAATCCCGACGGAAGGAATCGGTACAGAAAAAGCGCGGCTTCCCTTCGGCTGCCGCGCTTTTCTTTTTTACCTCATCTCAATCCCTTGTCGCCTTAAAACGCGCTGCTTTTCCCAGCCGCGGTCACATCAGATCGTCGGAGGTCGTCTTCTTTACCTTGTGGGAAAAACCCAGAGAAGCCGCCAACGTCTCTATCATGACAAAGAATACAGGGATCAGGAAGACGCCGAGGGACGTAGCGAAGATCATGCCGCCCACGACGGCAATACCCATATTGTTGCGGGCGGCGGCCCCCGCGCCGCTGGCGATGGCCAACGGCAGGCAGCCGATGATGAAGGCCAGGGAGGTCATGATGATGGGCCGCAGACGCAGACCCGCCGCTTCTACCGCCGCCTCCACGGGATCCATCCCCTTATCGGTACGAACCTTGGCGAATTCCACGATGAGGATGGCGTTCTTCGCTGCCAGACCGATGATCATGATGACCCCGATCTGCATATAAATACTGTTTTGCTGGCTGGCCAATTCCTCCACCAAAAGGGCCCCGAATATCCCGGTGGGCACCGTCAAAAGAACGGCGAAGGGCACGCTCCAGCTTTCGTAGAGGGCCGCCAGACAAAGGAAGACGAAGAGAAGGGCCAATCCCAAGACCTGAAGCGTCTGGCCTCCGGCCTTCTGCTCTTCCCGGCTCTGCCCCGACCATTCGATATTGAATCCCGCTGGCGCTTTTTCCCGCACAACTTCAGCGATGGCCGTCATGGCCTGTCCCGAACTGTATCCGGGCGCCGCGTTACCCTGGATTGTCACCGAGCGGGTCGCGTTGAACCGCGTGATAATGGAAGCACCGGTATTGATCCGCGGCTTTAAGAGGGTATCGAGGGGCACCAGTGTCCCCGTATTACTTTTGACGAAGACGAATTTTGCCGCCTCTACTTCCTTGCGGTACATGGTGTCCGATTGAAGAACAACCTTGTAGCTGCGGCCAAACTGGTTAAAGTCATTGACCTCATAGCCGCCAAAATTTACCTGCAGAGCGGTGAACACATCTGACAGGCTGACCCCTAAATTTTTGACCTTATCCCGATCCACGTCAAACTGATAGATGGGGGAGTTGATGGAGAACGTCGAGTAAACGCCCTGAAGCTCCGGCCGCTGATTGGCCGTTGCGATGATTTCCTGCGTAATCCTTGCCAGCTCCGTGTCCGTATGCCCTGACATATCCTGCAGCTGAAGATTAAAGCCGCCGACGTTCCCTAACCCCGGGAGGGACGGCGGATTTAAGGCGATGACCCTCGCCTCGGGGACGATCTGCGCCCCCATGCCGAAGGCCCGGCCGATCTGCGCGTTGATTCCTAAATCTTTTCCGGTGCGCTTCGACCATTCCTCAAGCCCGGCAAATATGACGCCGGCATTAGACTTTGCCCCGCTGGACAGGATATCAAACCCTACGACGTTCATGACGAAACGGACGCCCGGATTTTCCTGCAGCGCCGCCCCTAATTTCTGCATCGTTTCCGCCGTACGGTTTAGCGACGTCCCTTCGGGGAGGGAAACCGACACAACATAGTATCCCTGATCTTCCGCCGGGACGAAGGTAGACGGCACAATCCGGTAAAGAAGGCCGGTCAATACGACGACGGTCAAAAGAACGGCCGTGGCGATTTTCGCGTGGGCGATGAACCAGGACACACCGCCTAAATAACGCTTCGTCATGCGGTCAAACCAATCATTGAAGCGATGGAAGAAGCGATCCAGTACGCCCTTCTCTTCCTCCGAACGATGGGGCTTTAAGAGCAGCGCGCAGAGCGCCGGCGTCAGGGTCAGAGCAATGAAGGCAGAAAGGGCCATGGAGACCGCGATGGTCAGGGCAAACTGCTTGTAAAGGACGCCCATCATGCCGCCTAAGAAGGCCACCGGTACGAACACCGCTGCTAAAACGAAGGCGATGGCCACCACCGGTCCCTGCACTTCGTCCATGGCGATTTCTGTTGCCTCTTTCGGCGCGAGGTGCCGCTCCGTCATGTTGCGCTCCACGTTTTCGATGACGACGATAGCGTCATCCACCACGAGTCCGATGGCCAGCACCATGGCGAAGAGCGTCAGCGTATTGATGGTAAAGTCTAAGAGAATAAAGGCGCCGAAGGTGGCAATCAGAGAGACCGGCACCGCTAACATGGGAATGAGGGTCGCCCGCCAGCTCTGGAGAAACAAAAAGACAATAAGCATGACGAGGAGCAGGGCTTCCACAAAGGTATGAACGACCTCTTCCAAGGAAGACCGAATATATTCCGTAGTGTCCACGATTTCTACATATTTCATATCCGGCGGGAAGTTCGGTTCCGCTTCAGCGATAATCTTTCGCACTCCGCTGACTGTTTCCATAGCGTTGGCATCGCTGGTGAGCTGAACGCCAAACCCGATGCCAACATACCCATTGGTCCACGATTCGATGGCATTCGACCGGGCCCCGGTCTCAATGCGGGCAATGTCCTTGAGGCGGACGAAGGAACCGTTCTCCCCCGAACGCACAACGACGTTGCCGAATTCCTCCGGCGTCGTCAGACGGCCGGAAACCTTGCCGGTATACTGCTTTTCCTGGGTAGCGGGGGCCGGCAGCTGGCCGATAGTACCCGCCGGCGCTTGCACGTTCTGTTCCCGAATGGCCGTAGTCACGTCCGACACGGTGAGGCCCAATTCTGCCAAACGGTCAGGGTTCATCCAGACGCGCATGGAATAATCGGGGCCAAAAATATTGACGTCACCAACCCCGGGCACACGCTTGATCTGATCAATGAGGTAGATGCCGGCGTAATTTTTGAGGAATTCTCGGCTGTAGGTTCCCTCCGGCGAATAGAGGGCGCTGATGAGCGCCATGTCATTGGAGGCCTTTTTCGTCGTAACGCCGTAAGACTGCACTTCACTGGGAAGACTCGCCTGGGCGATGGCCACGTTGTTTTGGACCTTGACCGAGTCCATATCGCTGTCCGTTCCCAGCTTAAAGACCACCGACAGGGTATAGCGCCCGCTGTCATCAGCATTAGCCGACATATAATCCATGCCTTGGGTGCCGTTGACCTGCTCCTCAATGGTCTGGGCCACTGTTTCGTTGATGACGCTGGCACTCGCCCCGACGTAATTCGTCGCCACGTTGACCGTCGGCGGCGAAATCTGGGGATATTGGGCGATGGGCAGGTTAAACGCCGATAAGAGGCCCAAAATCACCATCATCAGCGAGATGACGATGGCGAAGATCGGACGCTGAATAAAGAACTTAGGCAAAATATACCCCCCTTACGACTGCGCCGTCGTCTTTTCCGTCGGGGCAGCATTGAGCGTAAAGCCCATCTCCTCCGGCGTTACCATGGTGACGTTCATATCCATGCCGGCCTGCAGTTTCGTGAGACCTTCCACCACCACCACGTCGCCCGGATTAACGCCGCTGCGGATGATGTAGTAGCTGCCGATCTTCTCCCCTAATTCCACGTTGCGGGTCTCCGATTTGTTATCGGCGCCCACGACGATAACGAAGGTCTTATCCAGAATCTGCTGAATGGCACGCTGGGGAACAAGAATCGCGTTGGGGACGACTTCGCCGCCGAGACGCACCCGGGCAAACATCCCCGGCAGCAGCATCCCATCGGGATTGGCAAAGAGGGCTTTCACGGTCAGCGTTCCTGTGTTGGAGGCAAGGGCGCGATCCGCCTGTACCAAATTCCCCGTGATGGGATATTCCCGGCCGTTGGAAAGAGTGATGGTTACCGTAGCGTTTTCCATGCTACCGGAATTCAGCTCATGCAGCCGTAAAAAGGCCAAATACTGTGTCTCGGAAATGCTGAACTGCACATAAACCGGATCCACCGATCCCACGGTCACCAGCACCGTCTGTCCCGCGTTAGCGTAAGTGCCGACGGCCACATCATTGACGTCCAGGCGGCCGTTCAAGGGCGCGTACACCGTAGTATCGTCAAAATTCTCCTGCGCCCGCTTCAAGAGGGCCGCGTTGGCCGCCACCATCGCCTCGTACTCATGCACTCTGGCGCGCTGGGTCGTGACCGTCTGTTCGGCAATGGCCGCCGACGCTAAGAGTTCCTCATCCCGCTGCAAGTCGATGCGGGCGTTATTGAGCGTAGCCTCCGACTGGGCCAGCGTCGCCTGGGCCGACAGCACCGCTGATTCATACTGACGGGAATCAATGCGATAAAGGGGGTCCCCTTCCCGGACAAACTGACCGCCGGTACAGAATTTCTCCACGATCGTTCCCGAGACCCGGGGCAGTATCCTGACTTCATCAAACCCCTGCACCTGTCCGGCGTACTCCGACGATAGCGGCGTATCCTGCTGGAGAACCGTCATTGCTTTGACGGCTACCCCGCTGCCGGCACGATCTCCGCCGCTGCCGCAGCCGCCCAGCAGTGTTCCCACCGCCATGAAACCTGCCAAAGCGAGTCCCAGCCTCTTTCCTTTCGCCTTGAAAAACAAAATAAAAGCCCTCCTTACAGCCGCGGCGCTGTCAGTCAGGTACGCACCGCGCCGGAAATATTGCCGTTAAAAAGAAAATAGTAAATAATTATTTACTATCCGTGAGTAATATATTATACTTTTAAGCAAAAGTCAAGACGTGTCATCTGTGGGGAACACCGTTCCCGCGACCAACAAGGAGTGTATCATGGAAAGTCACGAATACGAGATCCTGTCCGAAACCCTCATGGGCATCGTCGTCGCCATCCATCGCAATTTCTTCCGTCAGATGAGACTTCCCCTACCCATCAATCAGTTTTCCGTCCTCAAGGTATTGGATAATGAGGGGCCGCTCACCGGGCGCGACGTGGGAGAGATGTTAGCCATCTCCAAGCAGCAGCTCTCCCCCATCTTGGATAAGTTAGAAAAAAATGCCTGTATCCTCCGCCGTCCCATGCTCTCTGACCGACGCTTCATCGAAATTTCTCTCACCGACGAAGGGCGGCAGATCATCGCGTCCTTTGATGAAATACTGCGCCAACGTATTGAGCGCGATCTGCACACCCTTTCCGAGGCGCAGGTCGCTGCTGTCACAGCATCCACCGCCACCCTGCGGAAATTTCTTGATCATTTGGCAGTAACGCCGCTGCCTCCCCGCTGAGAGGGAACTACATAAAGAGAGGCTTTCCCTATTCTACGGGAAAGCCTCTCTTTATTGCTATTGCCCACTCGGCGCCTCGGCCTCGTCAGTCGATATCGATGACCTCCAAGTCGTCAGGTACATAAATAGGGCCATGGTAGAATTCCTGCGCCTCCTCGGTGTAAAGTGCTTTTCTTCGGGGCAAGGTTTCATCCTCCGTGTGATAGAGAACTAAGTGTTTGACCTGAAGGCTCTCGGCCCGCTGCGCCGCTTCCTTTACCGTACTGTGATGCTTTTCGTAGGGCTTAAATCGGTCGCGATCCGCATGGCGGCAGAACGCCTCAGAAAGCAACCAATCCGCCCGCTCCGCGTAGACGCGATTATGCTCGTCATAAGGTTCGTCCCCCAGACAGACCAGCGTCCGCCGATTGGGAAAACGCAGGCGGTAGCCGAATTGTTTGGCCTTGGAGGACATCACATCGAACGCCGTCAGCTTCATGCCTAAAAAATACACTTCTTCCCCGTTTCGCATCTCATGCAGCAGAATGCGCTTCCCTAAATGGGCCAGATCCTGTTTGGTCAAGAGAAGCTCCGCCATCATCTCAATGATCTGAAGGGCCACGCTGTGGCAGTAGATATGGAACTCTCCCCCGTAGATGTCCTCGTTCATCAGGGCAGCGATCCGGCGCAGCACCCAGATCACCCCCACGATATGATCCGTATGACCATGGGTGACGAACATGTAATGAAGATGCTCAAAATCCGCCTGCACCCGCTTCATCTGCCGCAGAATACCGTTACCGCCCCCCGCGTCGGTGAGGAAATATTCTCCCTCGGGGGTCTTAACTAAAAAACAGGTATTGTAACATTCCGTAGCCATCGCTTCCCCGGTGCCCAATAAGATGAGCTGCCGATGCTCCATGCCTTTTCCCCTCCAAAATAAAGCGCCCTGTCTTATGCACGACTTGCGTGCCAAGACAAGGCGCTGCCCCTGCGTTTTTTACCGAACGAGTTTGTCCAGCGCCTGCTGCGCCGCGTGCTGTTCCGCCGCTTTTTTGCTGTGGCCGATCCCTACGCCGTAGGCAAGGCCGTTGATCCGCACCGCCACCTTAAATTCCTTGGCATGATCCGGCCCCACCGCCGCCAACAGTTCATAGACGATATGCTGGCCGGGATGACGCTGAATGTTCTCCTGCAAAGCAGTCTTGTAGTCCTTAATATTCTGACCGTGCTCCACTTCCAAGAGTTCTTCTTTCAGCTGAGAAACCACGTAGCCGGAGGCTGTTTCCCACCCTTGATCCAAGTACAGTGCCCCGATAACGGCCTCAAAAGCGTCCGCTAAAATGGAAGGCCGATGATTGCCCCCGGTGACCAATTCTCCGCGGCCCAAAAGTAAATAGTCTCCTAAATTCACTTCCGAAGCCCGCCGATAAAGGGCTGCTTCACAAACCACCGAGGCCCGGGCCTTGGTGAGATCCCCTTCGGGCAGTTCTGGAAAGCGCCGAAAGAGATAGGTGCTGGTAGCCAGCTCCAGTACCGCGTCCCCTAAAAATTCCAACCGCTCGTTATGAACGACCTTCTGGCGAACGGCTTCATTAGCGTAAGACGTATGGGTCAGGGCCTGATCCAAGAGCGACAGTTCCTGAAAAGCGATGCCCAAGCGCGCCGACAGTTCTTCCAGCGCTTTTTGCCGCTTCGCCGTCAACCCGCGCGCCATGATCACTCCGCAAACTTTTTCAGGACGAGACAGGCATTGTGTCCGCCAAACCCGAAATTATTGGAAATCGCCGCCCGCACATGATGAGGCCGTGCCTGATTGGGGACATAGTCCAAATCCAAGCCCTCTTCTAAATCCGGTTCGGTGAAATTGATGGTGGGAGGGAGCATGTCATTTTGTATCGCCAAGGCGGTGGCAATGGCTTCTACCCCTCCGGCTGCCCCCAGAAGATGGCCGGTCATGGATTTTATGGAGCTGATGGGGACTTCCTTCGCCCGAGCGCCAAAAACCGTTTTGCAGGCTTCCGTTTCCCCCAAATCGTTCATGTGGGTAGAGGTTCCGTGGGCGTTGACATAGTCGATATCCTCCGGCGTCATGCCGGCGTCGGCGATGGCCAGCGCCATGCACTTGGCCTGAAATTCCCCGTGGGGTGCCGGGCTGGTGATATGATAGGCGTCGGAATTGATGCCGTACCCCGCCACTTCCGCGTAAACTTTAGCGCCACGCTTTTCGGCATGTTCCAAGGTTTCTAACACCACGACTCCGGCCCCCTCGCCCATAACGAAGCCGCTGCGCCCTTTACAGAAGGGGCGCGAGGCGTGCGCCGGATCGTCATTATGATCGGTACAGAGCGCTTTCATGGATACAAAACCGGCCACCGCTGCCTGAGAAATGCTGGCCTCCGTACCGCCCGCCAGCATGACATCCGCCGCCCCCGCCTGAAGAACGCGATAAGCGTCACCGATACAGTTCGCCCCCGTAGCGCAGGCCGTGACATTGCAGCTCGACGGCCCATGGAGGTGGAAGGCGATAGCCGTATGTGCCGCCGCCATGTTGGCGATCATCATAGGAATGAAAAAAGGACTGATGAGGCGCGGCCCCTTGGAGAAGAGCTTTTCATACTGGGCGTGCATCGTTTCGATCCCGCCGATACCGGAGCCGATATAGGTTCCGATGCGCTCTCGGTTTTCTTTCTCCAGATCGAGCGCCGCGTCCTCCATCGCCATGGCTGACGCCGCCAGCGCGAACTGTGCATAGCGGTCCATACGTTTCGCTTCTTTTTTGTCAATGTACACCGCCGGATCGAAATCGCGCACTTCTCCGGCGATCTGCGCGCCATAATCGGCCGCGTCAAACCGGCTGATCCGCTCGATCCCGTTTTTCCCCGCCAAAAGCGCCTGCCAGAACGTATCCCGGCCAGTGCCGATGGGCGTGATCACGCCGATGCCGGTCACAACTACCCGATTCGCCAATCCCAACACCTCTCCAATCTAATTCGCCACGGCAATCTCTGCCAAAAGCTGATCAAAAATTTCCTTCACTGGCAGGATCTTCCTGATTTTGGAGATATACTCTCCGGTAAAGACCAACCCCGTGTCCACATCACCCTGCTGCGCCCGAATGAGGGAGCGGATGATGCAGAAATTGTGCTTACATGCCTTGAGACAGTTGTCGCAGACCGTCGGCGGCACATTCCCTACCATGATGCGTTCGGCGAAAGGATTGCGTACCGCCCGCCCCGGCAAGCCCACCGGGCTGTGGATGACCACTACGTCCTCCGGCTTTGATTTCAGATAGAATTCCTTCAGCATCGGGGCGGAATTTGCCTCGGCACTGGTAGCGAACCGCGATCCCATCTGGACGCCGCTCGCTCCCATTTTTATCAAATCAACAACGTCCTGCCCATGGAGTACGCCCCCCGCGGCGATGACGGGAATGTCTACCGCCGCGCAAATGTCGGGAATGAGCTCCCGTATGGAAGAAGACGTCCCCAGGTGGCCCCCGGCCTCTTTGCCTTCGACGACAATGGCCGTCGCGCCGAGCCGTTGTGATATTTTCGCTAATTTAACGGACGATACGATCGGAACGATCGGCGTCCCCGATTCCTTACCCAGACCGAACATGTCCCGGGAAAACCCGGCGCCCGCCACCACCACATCAATACCTTCGTCGATGGCCGTCTTTACGACTTCGGTGAATTTGCTGGCCGCCACCATGATATTGATGCCGACAATGCCCGAAGTCAGCGACTTCGCGAGTCGAATCTCATAACGGAGTTCATTCTCGGACATGCCGGAAGCCGCAATGAGACCAATGCCGCCCTGATTCGCCACCGCCGCCGCCAATCGCGCCGTGGAAAGACGAATCGCCATACCGCCTTGTATAATTGGCACCTTGGCGACCTTGCTGCCGATCCTGAGTTCTGGAAGCTTCAAATGCAACTCCTCCCATCCGTCCGCCCTACCTTAGGAAGTACTGATAAATTCAGTACCGCCATCTTAGCGCATCTTTTCCGCCCTCTCTGCGTCGACAAATCCTCCGCATAGTTGCCTATGCATTCGGTTTATCTCCTTGACAGGACGAAGAATCCGCGCCAATCTGACGGACTTCATTTTATCAGTGCTACCTTAGAAAGTCCCGTGAAGTAACATCACGGGACTGTTCTATCAGGAAGGTACGGGAATCAGGATCATTTTTCCTTATTCTGGTCAATATAGGTAACTACGTCCTGGACTGTTTTGATCTTTTCCGCCGCTTCGTCAGGAATCTCAATCCCAAATTCTTCCTCGAATGCCATGATAAGCTCAACAATATCCAGAGAATCAGCGCCCAAATCGTCAATAAAGGTGGATTCCAGCGTGACTTCGTCCGCCTCGACTCCTAATTGCTCAACTACAATGTCTCTGACTTTGTCAAAAGTTGCCATGTCGTTCACCTCCCTCCGAGAAATCTGTTACTCTTGTTATATCACATAACCATGCCGCCGTCCACCTTGAGGACCTGCCCCGTGATGTAGGCCGCCTGGTCAGAAGCTAAGAAGAGCGCCGCCTTCGCCACGTCAGCCGGCTCGCCGGCTCGCCCCAGTGGGATCTCTGCCAGCATGGCCTCTTTCACTTTATCCGGCAAAACGTCCGTCATATCCGAGCGGATGAAGCCCGGCGCGATAGCGTTCACCGTAATCCCCCGGCTGGCCAATTCTTTGGCCATAGCCTTGGTAAAGCCGATGACGCCCGCCTTGGCCGCCGCATAATTCGCCTGGCTGGCGTTGCCGGTAACCCCCACCACCGAAGCCATATTGACGATGCGCCCGTAGCGTTTCTTCATCATGAACTTTGATACAGCTTTTGTGCAGAGAAATACGCCCTTGAGGTTCGTATTGAGCACCGCGTCCCAATCCTCTTCCTTCATGCGAAGAAGCAGGCCGTCCCGGGTGATACCCGCATTATTGACCAGGATATCAATGCTTCCGAAAGCTTCCGTCACGGTCTTCACCATGTCCTCCACCGCGTTTTCATCCGAAACATCGGCGGGAACGAGGATGGCTTTCCCCCCGGCACTTTCGATCTCGGCACGTACGGCCTCCGCTGCCGCCACGTTCCCGGCGAAATTCAAGGCCACGGACGCACCCTCCGCCGCGAAGGCCAGGGCTACCGCGCGGCCGATTCCCCGGGAGGCCCCCGTCACAAGGGCGTGCCTGCCGTCAAGAAGCATATTATCTGACCTCCTTCAAAGTGTCAAGGGTTTTTTCTAACGAAACTGGATTTTCTACGTTCATATTCTTCAGCGTCCGATCAATCCGCTTATTGAATCCGCAAAGAGTTTTGCCCGGCCCTGCTTCCACGAAATGTGTCGCGCCGAAAGCGACCATCGCAGCCACACAGTCCTCCCATTTCACGGGATGGTCGGCCTGCTTAACCAGATTCTCTTTGATCTCCGCCGCCTTGCTTTCCAGTTCTCCCGTATAATTAGAAACCACCGGGAAGGCCGCGTCGTGAATCTCCACCTTGTCTAATTCCGCCGCCAATTTCCGGGCAGCCGGCGCCATCAGCGTGCTGTGGAAGGGAGCGCTCACCGGCAGGATGACGCATTTCGCCGCCCCCGCCGCGGAAAGTGCTTCCGTGGCCTTCTCCACCCCCGCTTTGGCTCCGGCGATGACCGTCTGCCCCGGGCAGTTGAAATTGACCGCCTGTACCGGCGATTCTCGGGAAATCTCTTCACAAACGGCCACGATTTTATCACGTTCCAAGCCTAACACCGCTGCCATGGCGCCTTCTCCCACGGGAACGGCCTCCTGCATGAAAGCGCCGCGCTTATGCACGAGCCGCACCGCGTCCTGAAAGTCCAGCACGCCGGCCAGGACCAGCGCTGAATATTCCCCTAAGCTGTGGCCGGCCGCCACCTCAGGCATAATCCCTCGTTCCCTTAAAAGAGACGCCGCGATGACGCTGACCGTCAGGATAGCCGGTTGGGTGTTCGCCGTCAGGGTCAGTTCCTCCGCCGGGCCTTCGAAACAGAGTTTGCGAATGGAATAGCCTAACGCCTCGTCCGCTTCATCAAAAAGTTTTTTACCAAGGTCGTACCCCTCATAAAACTCCTTGCCCATGCCTACCGTCTGAGCGCCCTGTCCCGGAAAAACAAACGCTAATTTCCCCATGCACAATCCTCCTCGCCCGTTACCGCAAATTCTCCTGCACCGCCTCCAAAACATGGGGGATGCCCTTCACCAGATTCTGAATAATATCCTCCACCGATTCGATCTCGGAGAGCATCCCCGAGATCTGGCCGATCATCACCGACCCCATCTCCACGTCGCCCTCTCGGGCCGCCAGACGCAAGGTGCCCAAGCCCAGCTTTTCCAACTCTTCTATGGGAGCGCCGTGGCTCTCCCGATCCAGATAAATGCGTGACAGCTTATTTTGCAGGACCCGCGCCGGATGCCCGGTGGCCCTTCCCGTAATGACCGTGGACCGATCCCGGGCTTTTAAGACCATGTTTTTATAATTCTCGTGGGCAATACATTCTTTGGAGAGGACAAACCGGGAACCCATCTGAACCGCTTTCGCACCTAAAGAGAAAGCCGCGCAGATCCCCCGGGAATCACCGATGCCGCCGGCGGCGATGACCGGTACTTCCACCGCGTCTACCACTTGCGGCACCAAGGGCAGCGTCGCGATTTCACCGATGTGTCCGCCGCTCTCCATGCCTTCGGCGATGATGGCGTCAACCCCGGTGCGGGCCAACCGTTTAGCCAAGGCCACCGAGGCCACCACCGGAATCACTTTAGAACCGATGGCCTTTAACGCAGGGATGTACTCTCCCGGATTGCCGGCTCCCGTCGTCACCACCGGTACCCTTTCCTCCACGACGACCTGCATGACTTCCTTGACGAAGGGGGACATGAGCATGATATTGACGCCGAAGGGCTTGTCCGTCGCCGCTTTTGTCTTTTGAATCTCGGCCCGCAGCACATCCGGCGGCATGTGCCCCGCGCCGATGATGCCAAGCCCCCCCGCGTTGGATACAGCGGAGGCCAGCTCCGCCGTGCCCAGCCATGCCATGCCGCCTTGGAATATCGGATATTTGATTTGCAGCAGCTTACAAACCACATTTTCTTCAAACATTATAAATCCTCCTTAGCCCACTTCATAATGCAGGATGCCCAAGTCAGTCCGGCACCGAAGCCGGCCATCGCCACGATATCGCCTTTTTTAAACCGTCCTTCCCCCGCGGCCTCCGCTAATGCCATGGGGATGGAACCGGCCGATACGTTGCCATATTTTTCAATATTTATTATAACCTTTTCCAGCGGCATGGCAAGCCGTTTAGCCGCGGAACGGATGATGCGCGTATTGGCCTGATGGGGGACCAGCCAATCGATGTCCGCTGCCGTGATCCCCGCCCGCTCCATGGAACGCTGGAGCGTCGCCGGCATAGCCCGGACGGCGAATTTAAAGACCTCCGGCCCGTCCATATGAATGCGGTTCAATCGCTTGGCGATGGTCTCTTCCGTGATCATACAGCGGCTGCCGCTGGCAGGAATACCCAAATAATCCGCCCCCGAACCGTCACTGCCTAAGTCAAAGGAAAGCATCCCGTACCCCGGCTCCACCGGCCCGTATACCGCCGCACCGGCCCCGTCGCCAAAGAGGACACAAGTATTTCGATCTTGCCAGTCCACATATTTCGAAAGCGTCTCGCCGCCAATGACCAGAACCCGACGGTACGCCCCCGCTGTGATAAACTGCACCGCCACGGTAGAAGCGTAGACAAAGCCGGAACAGGCGGCTGAGAGATCAAAGGCCGCGGCGTGCTTGGCCCCTAAGCGGTTTTGTACCACGGAAGCCGCGGAAGGGCATACACAGTCGGCGGTAAGAGTGGCAAAAATGATAAGGTCCAAATCCTCCGCTGCGACGCCCGCGTCCGAAAGCGCTTTTTTCGCCGCCCGGCAGGCCAGTTCCGACACCGGCGTTTCTTCCGGCGCAATGCGCCGCTCCCGGATCCCGGTACGCTCTACGATCCACTCATCGCTGGTATCTACCATTTTTTCCAAATCGAAATTCGTTAAGACACGCTCCGGCACATAGAATCCTGTTCCCAAGATTCCGGCGTCAATTTTCTTCGACGTCATTGCGCAGCATCTCCTCCTTCACGATCGCATCGCGTATCCTGTCTAAAACCTTACTCCTGGCGAAATCGTTCGCCACCCGGATCGCGCTGCAAATCGCCTTAGCGTTGGACGAGCCGTGACTGATAATACAGCAGCCGTCAACACCCAAAAGGGGCGCTCCCCCGTATTCGGTAACATCTAATTTCTTCGCCAATCGCATGAGGGCCGGCTTAATGAGAAACGCCCCCAATTTCGTAAAAAATCCGCTCCCCTTCACCTCGTCCTTGACCAAGCGTCCAATGGTTTTCGCCAACCCTTCGCCGAACTTCAGGACCACGTTTCCCACGAAGCCGTCGCAGACCACCACATCGAAATTCCCTTTCGGCACATCCCGTCCTTCGGCATTCCCCACGAAATTCACCGTAGTCATGCTTTGCAGAAGGGGGTACGTTTCTTTGACGAGCTCGTCGCCTTTCGTTTCCTCCTCGCCGATATTGAGAAGCCCTACTCGGGGTTCTTCCGCCCCGAAGATCAGCTCCGAATAAATGGACCCCATCAGAGCGCTCTGCAAAAGATGGAGCGGTTTGGAATCCACGTTGGCCCCCGAATCCAAAAGCAGCGTTACGCCTTTGGGCGTGGGAATCGGCGTGGCGATGGCCGGACGCTTAATCCCTCGGATTCGCTTTAAGATGAGCTGCGCCGCCGTCACCGCTGCGCCGGTACTACCGGCCGAAATCACCGCATCGCATACACCGTCACGCACGAGGCGCGTCGCTACCACCACCGACGAATCCTTTTTCTGACGCACTGCGTCCGCAGGATGCTCATCCATACCGATGACCTCGCTGGCCGGGTGAACGGTGATGGGCAGCTTCTTCCAGTCCCGTTCCTTATCAAGGAGGGAACGCAGCCGTGCCTCATTCCCGACCAGGACGATTTCACAGTCGATGGTCTTAGCGGCCCGAAGCGCCCCGAACACGATCTGTTCCGGCGCAAAATCGCCGCCCATAGCGTCTACCGCAATCTTCATCAGGAATCCCTTCTATCCCCTTTGCCCCGAAGGAAAACTGCCGCCTCGTCCCTGCAAAAATATCGGACAGCGCAGCCTTCTCTTTTCCTTTTCAGCAACCATAGTGAAATATTATATCGGCTTTTCAGGGAAAATGCAAGCAAAAAGAGAGCAGGCAAAACCCTGCTCTCTTTCGATCAATCTTATTCACCCTGGGCAATAACTTCTTTGCCGTCATAGTAACCGCATTCCATACAGACATGATGCGGCATCTTCGGCTCATGGCACTGGGGGCAAAGCACATAGCCCGGCGCAGTCAGTTTCCAAGTCGAACGGCGCGAATCGCGGCGAGCCTTCGACAGTTTACGCTTTGGCGCTGCCATTGGGGTACACCTCCTTAAGAATCCACCTATCTTCTCAATCGTCTTGTTTTAACAAATTCGCTAACGCGGCCAGCCGCGGATCTATCGAGCGGCGGTCGCAGCCGCAATCGCCCCGGTTAAGATCCGCGCCGCAGCGAGGACAAAGGCCCCGGCAGTCGTCGCGGCAGAGATTGCGCAGCGGCTGCGCCGTGAGGATCGTATCCCGCACCAAAGGCGCGATATCAATCGCTTCGTCCGTAAATCGCTCCACGCCGTCCTCTTGGGGATCGCCTTCGCGGTATCGCACAAAATCCTCCCCGAAGGGATAGGCCTGCGGCTGGGAAAATGTTCCCAAGCAGCGATCGCAAACGAAGGAGCGAAGAACGCGAACCGCGCCTTCTACCCGATAGGACCGACCTGTATTGACGCATGTTCCAGACACAGCAATCTCTCCCGCGAGGACGGCATTTTCCGGCGCCGCATCCAGCGCGTCGGCCGTCGTCTGAAAGTGAAACTCTGCCTGTGCTCCCAAGGGCGCCAAGGCGCCACTAAGCTTTATCAACATCCCCATCCGGCATCAACCTCAATCTATTATAGCGACCGCCCCCAGCCTTGTCAAGAAACTTTGTCGGCATGGCAGCGCCTTGGCCCACAGCTTTCCTATGTCTAATGAATGGCTTTTTTTCGCACCCGACCACCCACGATATCGTGAATCTGATGGATGGCGACGAAAGCCTCCGGATCTTCTTCTAAGATTACTTCTTTGAGCTTCCCCAGTTCCAACCGGGTGACCACCGAGTAAAGGATCTCCCGATCCTCGCCGGAATAGCCGCCCGCACCATGGAGAATGGTCACGCCGCGCCCCAGCCGGTGAAGAAGGGCCTCGGCCACTTCTTCGTTATGATGCGTGACAATCATGACGGCGTAGGATTCATCCAGTCCTTTCAGCACCACGTCGATCATCTTGGCGATGACAAAATAGGCCACGAGAGAATACATGGCTTTATCCCAGCCAAAGAGAAATCCCGCGGCCGAAAGGATGAACAGATTGATGAACATGACCACTTCGCCCACGGAAAACACCGTCCGGCGATCCAAAATAATGGCCACGATCTCTGTCCCGTCGAGGGAACCTCCAGCCCGCATAATGAGGCCCACTCCAATGCCGTCAATGATCCCGCCGAAAATGGCCGCCAAAAAGAAATCTTCGGTAATCCGGGGCAGCGGGGCAAAGACCTCCGACCACAGGGACAGGCAAAGGATCGCTACCGCTGTGGCCACGACGAAGCTCCGGCCAAGCTGCCGGTAGCCAATATAGAGAAAAGGAAGATTCAGCCCTACCAGGAAAACACCCAGCGGCATGCCGGTGACCGCCGACATCATGATGGAAACGCCCACCACGCCGCCGTCGATGATCTGATTGGGAATGAGAAATATCTCTAATCCTGCGGCGGCAATAACAGCGCCCACAACGATCGTCAGATATTTTCCGAAATGGCTCCGCAGGGTACGCGGTGGACGCTTAGGGGACGACGCCGGAAAAATTTTTGGTGAGACCGCTGCTGCTTTTTCTTTCATAGATTCTCCTCTCTTTCGTATGCCGCTCCTAAATCGTGCCTTCTGCTCCCTCACGCTTCGTTGCTCTGTCTGGACGCAAAATAATGCGCGGGGCAAAATCGCTACCGCCGCACCGAAAGTGCTAAGACTTCATTGGCACTCCCCGTCCGATAGCCCGCTAAATCAAGGGTCACATAGGAAAATCCCACCGTCCGAAGCGCCGCCGCAATTTCTTCTCGATGCGCAATCAAACACGGCAGCGCCTCCGGTTCGGCCTCAATCCGAGCCAGCGAACCGTGATGCCGTACACGCAATTGTCCCGCGGCAAAAGGGCGTACCGCCCGCTCCGCCGCCTCCACCATGGTCAATCGCTCTGCCGTCAGGGGAAGGCCATAGGCCACGCGGGAAGCCAGGCAGGCCGCGCTGGGCTTATTCCACACCGAAAGGCCCCAGGTCTTTGCCTGCCGGCGAATCTCCGCTTTCCCCCATCCCGCCTCTAAAAAAGGGGAGACCACTCGGGGAAAAAGCTCGGCGACCGCCCGCAGGCCCGGGCGGTAATCGCTGCGATCGTCTTGATTGCTGCCCTCGGCCACCGGCGCGACCCCCTCTTCTTCCGCCCAAGCGGCAAGCTGTTCGAAACGATCCCGCTTACAATGATAGCAGCGTTCCTCATCGTTAGCCGCTACGCGGGGATCCTCCATCTCCCGCGTTTCGATTTCCACCTGCCGAAGGCCGGTATTTTGCGCAACCTCACGAGCCGCCCTTCGTTCCTCTGCGGACGTGAACGGCGACACCGCGGTGACTGCCACCGCGTGATCTCCTAAAGCCAAAGCCGCTGCTTTAGCCAAGGTCGCGCTGTCCACCCCGCCGGAAAGAGCAACGGCCAGCCGTCGATATCCTTTGAGCCGAAGCAAAAACTCCTCCGCCGTATCCATATCTTCATTCTCCCAAGCGGTGTCTTATTTCCTGAAGCGCTGCCTGCCGCACCTCTTTCAGCGGCACATCGTTTTCCTTTGCCAGGCGCCGGCAATCTTCATATTCCGCGGACAAAGACACGATTTCCCCTTTATAGGTACTGATTTTACAGGATACTGCTCCGTAAGGGGTCGTGACTGTCTCCGTACGGCGTTCCGCTTCGCAGCGCTCGGCCACCGGCATCACCCGCAGCCCGATACTGGTGGTCTCCCGAAAGAGGATGTCCGCGCAGCGTTCCCGCCCGGCTTCCTTCACCAATACCGACAGCGCTGCCGCCGGGCGGCTCTTCTTCATCATGATGGGGGTCAGCCAAACATCTAAAGCCCCCGCCGCTAACAGCCGGTCAAAAACATACTCGTAATTTTGCGGATTCATATCGTCAATATTCGTTTCTATAATATATCGCTTCACCGTTTGCCGTTCTTCGTATTCCCCCACATAGACCCGAAGGACATTCGGCGTCACCAATTCCCAAGTCCCAGCGCCGTAGACGATTTGATCCGGCTGAAATCCCGCCGGCAGGTAATTTGCGTATGCCGCCAGCGCGTGTACCACCGCCGCCCCCGTAGGCGTCGTCAGTTCGCGCTGCTCATCGTTATGGTAAAAAGGAATCCCCCGCAAAAGCGCCGCCGTCGCGGGGGCCGGCACCATCATGCGCCCATGGGCGCAGTCCACGTAGCCGCTTCCCGTATTGACCCGAGAAACAAACACTTTTTCGATCGCCAGGTACTCAAGGGCCAGCGCCGTTCCCACAATATCGACAATCGAATCTACCGCCCCTACCTCATGGAAATGCACTTCCTCCGGCGGCAGCCCGTGAACCTCCCCTTCCGCTTCGGCGAGGCAGGAAAACACGGCCAGCGCCTTTTCCTTCACCGCATCCACTAGAGGCGACGCTGCCAAAAGATTTCGGATTTCTCTCATGGTGCGATGAGGATGCGTCCCCTGCCCGGCGTGATCATGAGTGCCGTGTTCCCCATGAGCATGTGCCGCGGAAATATCCTCCACTTCTACATACGTCGCTGCGATCCCGCTGCGCTTCACCGCTGAGACATGCAGCCGAAACGTTTCCGTCCCGAGAAATTTTTGCAGCTCTCCTTCCAAATATGAGAGCGGAACCCCCGCTGCCAAAAAGGCCCCCAAAAGCATATTGCCGCTGAGGCCGGAAAAACAATCCAGATAGACCGCCTTCATGATCTCACCTCATGTGATTGATCCGGCTGGCTAAGACCCCCGCGCCAAAGCCGTTGTCAATGTTCATCACCGCCACGCCGGCAGCGCAGGAATTGAGCATGGCCAAGAGAGCCGACAATCCATGAAAGCTGGCCCCATACCCGACGCTGGTGGGAACGGCGATGACCGGTTTCGCCGTAAGGCCGCCTACCACACTGGCCAGCGCGCCTTCCATCCCCGCCGCCACAATGAGAACATTCGCCCGGCGAATTTCCTCCGCATGAGCGAAAAGGCGATGGATCCCCGCCACACCCACATCGTAGCGAGTATCCACGGCGTTCCCCATAAGCTCCGCCGTCAATGCCGCTTCAGCCGCCACAGGGATATCGCTGGTCCCCGCCGTCAAAACGAGGATGCGTCGCGCCTCATCCACCGCCGCCGTGGAGCGCCGAAGGTAAGCGATGCGGGATACTTCATCGTAAACAGCCTCCGGCAAAGCCGCCTGCACCACCGCCGCCTGCTCTGGCGATACCCGCGTTGCCATGACGCTCCCCTGGGAAGCGGCCGCGAGTCTCGATAAGATGGCCGCCACCTGCGCCGCCGTTTTTCCCGCCGCGTAGACCACTTCAGGAAATCCCTGCCGCGCTTCCCGCTGGTGGTCAATGTGAGCAAAGCCTAACTCCTCCCCCGTCAGCTTCATGAGAGATTCCACGCCCTCATCCAGCGATACATCCCCCTTTTGACAACGTTCCAAAAGCCGTCGGAGACGGTCTCTATCCAAGGAGGCCACTTCCCTTCCCAGATTTAAATCATACAAATATACAGAGGGCTGACCCGTGCCGCCCCCGCCGTCGAAAATCCCGACGGCGCTGAATCGCCCAATGGATCAAGCCCCCTGCCCGATGTCTTATAAAATTAATCGGCCGCCAAGGCGCAGCTCAACTCTCCAGCGTTTCCTCGGCAGGTGTCATCGCCTGCTGCGGCGCCGCCGGTTCCACCGGCGCCTGGTTCAGCGCGGCCTTGGCCTGCTGTAAGGTATCCAACCCCTGCTCCAGCGTCGTCATGGAATTTCCCAAATGGGCCAACATGTGATCGAATACCTGGTTGGCATATTGATTCGCCTGGTCGCACCGCTGCTGCGCCGTCTGCATAGTGCGCTCCATGATCTCTTTCTCCTGCGCCTGCGCCTGTGTTAAAATCAGCGTCGCCTTCTCCTGGGACTGCTTCACCACGCTGCTCTCGTCCACCAAGCGATTAGCGTACTCCTTGGCCTGTTCCACGATGCGCTGCGCTTCATCCCGAGCGTCCGACAGAATCGTATCCTTCTCCTGCATAACCTGCTCCGCCCGCTGCAGCTCCAGCGGCAGCTCATTGCGCAGATCATCCACCAGCCGGATCAGCTCCGGCTCCTCAATGATACTCTTATTCGTGAACACGATATGCCTGCCGTCCACCACCAGATTTTCGATATCATCCAAAATATTGCTTACCGTCATCGCTCACCAGCCCACTTTCTGTTTCGCTTTTTCCTGCGGCTAAAGAAGCACCGATAGATTCTGCCTCAATCGGACAAACTTCATTTTATCCGTGCTTCCTTAAAACCGGCTGCCCCATCCCCATTCGCGCCTACTTTGGCACGAATGGCTTCCTCGACGCAAGCCGGAACCAACCCATGTACATTCCCGTTAAAGAGCGCCAACTCTCGGATCCCCGAAGAACTGACGAAATAATACTCCTGACTTGTCAGGATAAAAATCGTCTCTATATTCTTATCAAGATGTTTCAGCGTCTGCGCCTCCTGCATCTCGTACTCAAAATCCGTCACCGAGCGCAGGCCTCGCACGATCACGCTGGCCTTCTGATCCCGCATGAAATCCGTCAACAGCCCGGAAAAAGAACAGGCCCGAAGGTTTTTAATATGGCGCGTCGCCTCGCGAATCAGCCTCACCCGCTCTTCCACCGGCAGCCACGGCTCTTTGCGGATATTATGAAAGACGCTGACGATGATCTCATCGAACATCTTGCTGGCCCGCTCGAAAATATCAATGTGGCCGCAGGTAACGGGATCAAAACTTCCTGAGCACACCGCCCTGACCATCGCTATGCCTCCTGCTCCGCCTCGCGCGACTCTAAAATAAGGATCTGTGTCGTCCGCCCATATCGCACGGTTCGCTGCCAAACGAGTGTGGAAAACGGCGGCAGTTCCTTCTCCGCCGCGCCGCGCTCCACCACCACCAATGCCTCAGGGGAAAGAAGCGGAAAACGATCCAGCGCCAGCAGCACCCGCTGCCACAAACCTGTCTCGTATGGCGGGTCACAAAAAACCAGATCAAACTTCTCCCCCGCCGCCGCTAATCGCGGCAAAGCCGTCAAAACATCCTGCCGCAAAAACTGCGCGCTCGCTAAAAGATGCGTATGAACCGCATTCTCACGAATCACGGAAACTGTCGCCCGATCAACAAAAACCGCCGACGCCGCGCCGCGAGACAACGCCTCCAAGCCCAAGCTGCCCGTTCCCGCGAAAAGATCAAGAACCCGAGCTCCTCGCACCCGTTCCCCTAAAATACTAAACAACGACTCCTTGACACGATCCGCCGTAGGACGCGTATCCAATCCCTTGGGCGCTTTCAGGCGAGCGCCCCGGGCCGTTCCCGTGATGATTCGCATACCGCCCCTCCGCCCGGCAAAATCATTTCCATGAAATCGTTACTATTCTACCACACTTTTCCCGTTTCGTGAACTATCGACAACGAAAAAACGCCCCTTTCCGTCATCAGTCCCGCCAACACTGGGAAAATGAACATTCCTCTTTTCTATTTCTTTCTTCTTCCCATCATTTCCCAAAATATTATCCCTCCCATTTCCTTTCTAATGTTTCACGTGAAACATTCCCTTAGCAATATCCACCTATATGTTTAAAAAGTAAATTTCATACATTATGCTCCTTAAAAACCAATACCGACGTCATATTCTGACTATCCGACGAACGATGGCACGCCGGAAGCGCAGGAATACTTCGCCGGGGTGGAAAAGCAATTATCCGCCCTTGACAAAGAAATGTCCACGCTGGACAAGATTGGAAAGGTACTGGGGGACGTGCGCCCTGGAGACGTTATCATAGCAGCGACGCTTTCTCCGGAAGCGAGACAGGTGTATAGCTATCTCCTGTCCGGGTTGGAGCAGGGAAATAAGGAAGTAAAAAAGAGCGCCCGGGCGGCGGCACTCTTAGCGGCACGGATGACGGATCGCCTTGTCGCTCTTCGCCATGAAGCGGGGGAGAAGAACTACACGGCCATGGACGCCCTGCCAGAGCTTTTGACTAACGCGGGGCAGGAAACGCAGGAGAAGGAAGCGGCGCAGCGCTTTGCTCAAGCCGTAGAATCGCAAAAAGAAGCCGTGCGCCGTCAGTACGAGGGCACGGACATGTGGATGAAAGCCCCGAACGGCAAGCCGACGAATCTCACAGAAGATCAGTGGGTCGCGGTACGTACGCCCGCATTCAAGGCGTGGTTCGGAGATTGGGAACAAGCGGCACGTCTCATGCTGCCGCGTCATGCTGAAAATCTGGAGGAGGCAGCTGCAGCGGCGAGGTCGATTGCCGGAAAGAGACTGACAAATGATTTACTTGGTATGGATGCATTTTTGTCCAACAAGAATATCGGAAAGATGGTGAGCGCATCTGCAACAAGGAAGTCGGTGGATGCACGGGTTCACGCGATAGCAGTGGCAAATGTAGACCGCCTGTTTTCTCGTGCGATTACTGAATACACGCATAAGGATCGGGATAACGACAAGAATATCAAGCAGATTCACCGTGTGTTTTCACCTTTCGTTGTTGGGGATAACGTTTTTGTTGCAAAGCTGACGGTTAAGGAACTTGTTCAAGAAAAAGAGGGAAACCGGCTATATTCGGTGGAAGCTCTGGAAATTAAAGAAGCTTCCCGGAAGTGGAATGCCGCATACAACGCCACGGAGGGCGTGCTGACTTCATTCCCACAGGAAGCCTTTGATAATATTATAGCAAGATTTCTTCCTGATGGCAAGAACTGCTCCAAGATTGTGGACGGTAACGGCGAGCCGCTAGTGGTGTACCACGGGAGTGATGCGGAGTTTGAGGTGTTTGACCGCACAAAGGGACGCAGCGGGATGGACATTCAGGGGATGTTCTTCTCTCCTTGGGACTATGAATCGGAGGGGTATGGGAAAAATGTGCGTGCATTCTTCCTGAACATCAAAAATCCTGCGACGGGTAGCAAGTCGTATGAGGTTTTTTCCAAATACGAAAGTGAGAACTATGCAGGAATCAAGGCACGTGATGAGTTAGAACACAGCGGCTATGACGGCGTAGTCAGTGGGGATATGGAAGATGAAGACTTAGAGTTTATTGCATTCGAGCCGAATCAGATCAAATCCGCGACGGATAACAACGGCGCGTTTTCTCCTGATGATGCAAATATCTATCATCAGAAAGATTCGCTTGACAACGACATGGCAGACAGCGATAATGAGAGCAGGATAAGTGATGCGGTTTTCCAGAAGTACCTGAACGACGGCATCATGGAGATGGTACGCGACAGGGTATCTGCTGAAATCGCAGAGCACGTCAATCTTGCTGATATGGCAGACCCTATAAAGCGTGATGCGGCGCGTGACCGTCTGCCCTATATCAGGGAGATGCTTGTTCACTACAACGATCAGTTGGTGCAGAATAACCCGGCATACAAAAATCGTATGGCGGCGAAGATTGAGTATGCGAGGAGGTGCTTTGACAATGACCCAAGAATCCAACATGGAGATGTTCGACCGATGGACGGACACTCTGGACAAAGAGGAGTTTATGAAGCTCGGCAAGGAACTGTTTCCGGAAGCAACGGAGAAGCATCTGTCCGACCTGTTCGACGAGTCGCGCGCGGGGTATCTCGTGCAGTAAGCGGCGAACGCTCGGGCGCACGAGCGCATTTTGAAAAACTCTATAATGATATGCAAAAGCACCTTGAAGATCAGGGTGCTTTTTCTATGCCGAACCAAATGCTTCGTCAAGAAGTGCATGGGGAAATCTCCAAAGAGGACGGAAAGCGCATCATCACGCTCTTTGAGAGTGCGGATGAATCGACGTTCATGCACGAGATGGGTCACATGTTTCTGATGGATTTGGACGAGCTCGCAAAGATGGACGAAGCATCTGCGAAAGAGCTTGAGACGGTCAATGCGTGGGCAGAGTGGCACGAGGGCGCGGCGGAGGAATACAAGGATACGGACTTTGCCGATGAGTTCCGCGCACACGAGAACGCGATTCTCGCGGCGAAGAAGTCGGGCGACGTTGTTGCGGAAAAGGCGGCACTGGAGCGTTGGCGGCAAGAGCGGTTTGCCCGTGGATTTGAGATGTATCTTTCGGAAGGGAAAGCCCCGTCTGCGGCCATGCGGAGTGTGTTCCGCCGCTTCAAGGCGTTCCTGCGTAAAATCTACAACCTTGCGAAGAATGCGGGCGCAATGCCGTCGGCAGAGGTGCAGGCGGTCATGGCACGCATGATTGCAACGGAGAACGAGATCACGGAGGCAAAGCTGGACGAGCGATTCCGCCCGATTGAAAAACTCCTTGGCAAGGAGAGTGTTGAATCCCTCCTTGGCGAGACGGAGGCGGAGCTTTATAAGCGCTGGACACAGGAGGCACAGGAAGAGGCAGAAGACATTTTGCGTAAGCGTGTCATGAACGACCTAAAGAAGGAGGTACGGGAGGAGTTTAACCAAAAGGTAGAGGCGGAGCGCGAACGCAAGCGTGCTGAACTGGAAAATGATCCTGTCTATCTCGCCGAGTATGCCATGCGGCAAGGCGGCAGTACGGACGTTGTCATGAACTGGTTCCCGTCCTACGCCGCCTATAAGAAGGCAAGAGGAAAGCGCAAGACGCTCGAAAACGAGCTAAAGGATTACATAACTGAATATGCCCGTAATCTTGACGAGCAGATCATGCAGGCGCATTTGTCGGATGAAAACGTGGCGCGTGCGATGCAGACGCCGAAAGCGTACCATCGGCGTCTCGCTATCGAATCTGCTGCACTGCGCCGTAAAGAGCGTCTGATGCGTCTCCTCGGCGGGAATGCGCCCGAAGAGGTGAAGAAGAAAGCCGTCGCGGAGGCGAAGAAGGCAGAGAGCCCGACAAGGCGCGGGACAAAGCAGGAAGTACGCAAGGAGTATGAACGCTCGGCGTATGAACATGAGCGGTTTATGCGTGAGGAGGCGCGTGCATACCTGCGTGAAAGAGAGATCAGTGAATCCTGCAACCCGCGCTTTTTCCGCCGTAATGAGCGGAAGTATGCGCGTGCTATGGATAAAGCTGCGGCGGCGGGGAAATGGTCTGATGTGCTCGCGCTGAAGGAACAACAGGCGTTCGCGGCGGCATGTGCCTATGAGGCAGAGAGAAACGAAGATCGGCTGAACAAGCTGGTGGAAAGTGTAAAGCGCAAGCTGAGTGCCCGCACGGTACGGCTCGCAGCGGATGAACGGTACTGGCTGAATCATATCGGCTATCTACTCGGACTGAAAGCGAACGACGAGGAAAAGCCTGCCAACTGTGCGAAGCTCTCTGAGCTTTTCACGCGGTACCAGGAGAACATCGACATTGACGCCTGCGACCCGTCTGATCTCCTCGATGTCATTACAGAGGGGAAGAAACGGTATCAGGAGATGCAGCTTGACGATTTTGCAGATATTGTCAATGCACTCGGCATCCTCTACAACGTCGGACGCAGACGTAACGAAATGCTGACAAAAAGCATGCAGGGGAAGACGACGGACGATGTTCTCGGGGAGATTTTCACCGATGATACCGCGCTGAAGCCCTCGGGCATTGTGGAAAACCCTGTCTCGGAGGATACGGGCGGTATAGGTTACGGCGAGCTTCTTGCAAAGACGCCGTTTGTCGGAAAGGTGTTGGCAAAGTACGGGCAGGAGGGAAGCCTCCTCTTGACGAAACCAGAGCTTATTATGCGCCTGCTTGGAGAGAAAGCACACCGATACCTCTATTGCACGTATGAACGTGCACAGATGAAGGAATCCGAAATTCTCGGTGAGAAGCAGAAGGAGCTTGAACAAATCTTTTCCGTCTACACGCGAAAAGAGCGTATGAAGTGGAAAGACAGGAACATCGACGCGCACGGTGATATGCTCTCAAAAGAGAATGTCCTATGCCTTGCCATGAACTGGGGGACGTTCACGAACAGAAAACGTGTGCTCGATGGTGTCGGGCAAAAGTTTGATGTTATCCGCACCCTGCATGAGAACATGACGGAGAAGGATTGGAAGGTCGTGCAGGAGGTGTGGAATCTCCTTGATACGTTCTGGGAGGAGAGCGCCCGCACGGAGGAACGACTGAACGGCGCGCACATCGGCAAAGTCCCTGCGCATGAATTCACGATCAAGACGGCGGATGGGAAGGAGGTCACGCTGAAAGGCGGCTATTATCCGCTGCGTTACAACGCTGAGAAGTCCTCGAATGTGCAGGATAAAACGGCGGAAGAGGCGGCAAAGGGAACAATGACAGGCGCGCAGGTGTTTGGGACCAAGCGCGGTCACACGAAAGCACGCGTTGAGGGGGACGTTGTTTTGCCTGTTCTCCTTGAGTTTAGTGTCTTACAAGAGCATGTCTATAACGCGGCACATAACATTGCGTTCCGCATTGCGGCGCGTGATGTGTATCGCATCATCAATGACAAGGAGTTTGAGGCCTATGTTTCGTCCAACTATGGCCGCCCTGTCTACAAGTATCTGAAACAGTGGGCGGTTGACGTGTGGGCTATCCCTGCCGACGGCACAGACCTTGCGGGAAGTGCAGTAAGCCGCGCGCTTGCGGCGTTTCGGCGGAACTCGACGATGGCGATTATGGGCTGGCGTATGTGGCCTGTGATTGAGAACGTCTCGAACATTGCCCCTGTGGTTGATAAGCTCGGGGCAAGGCGGGCTCTACAGGCGGTCATAGCGTTTGCCCTTCATCCGAAAACACTTCTTGCCATGTCGAAGAAGTCTATCTTTATGGCTAACCGCATCAACAACATGGAGCGTGATGTACGCCGCGATAGTCACACGTTTGACCCGACGTATAAATCGCTTGAGTTCCTGCGGGATAACGCCTATCGTGCGCTCTCCTTTACCGATCTTGCGCTCTCTGTCCCAACGTGGAACAGTGCCTATAACGAGGCGTTTCCCAAGGCTATGGCGCAGATCAATGAGGAGAACGAGGCGAATAAGCGCACCTATCAGGAGGCGCAGAATCGTGTGCACGAGCTGCGTGCAGAGATATATGACCTGCGCCGCGAGATGGAGGAGATTGTTGACCCGTCACTACAGGAGCGCATCCGCGCGAAGGAGAAGGAGTTTGCGGAGGCGGGTATCGCTCTTGAACGTGCGGGCGAGCTGCCTATCTATGATGAAGCGGAGCGGATTTGTGAGGCAGAAATGCGCGCGGTGCAGGCGGGCGACGCGGCGGTACGTGATACGTTCGGCTCGGGGCAGACGAAAGACCTTGCGGCGATTCAACGGTCACGTAATGAAGCGGTGAAGATGTTCACGTCGTTCTATTCTTTCTTCAACACACAGTTCAACGCGGTGCTTGAATCGTACTACGGCGGAAAGTATAACGCCGACGGGTACCGACATATCCGCGTTTGGATGCCGTTTGCACGCTCGATGCTGTACCGCATTATCCTTGTCGGACTGATCGGCGGGCTCGGGAAAGCCGCGCTGGGGCTTGAAGGCGACGACGATAGGGACAAGTATCGGAATGTTGTTGACCCGAAAACAGGGAAGACAACAAAGGTTGAAGTCCCGTGGGAAGAACGCTGGATGAATGTGATCGGAAAGAATACTGTATCTACGGCGACGGGCATGATTCCTCTCGTTCGTGACCTTATCGGCATGGTGACGGATGCGCTCTTTGACGGTACGGCGCGCGGACGTAATTTCGAGGTTGGCTCTGTTCTCTCACGCGGCGGAAAACAGGCAGTGGCGACGTGGAATCTCATCATGAAGAAAGGAGAGGACGATCTAAAGCGTGAGGCGGAAGAGGTGAAGGAGCGCGAGCGCGTCAAGAAGATGACGAGGAAACAGCGCGAGAAGTATGAGGAGGGGAAGAAGTACAAGAAGCCAAAGAAAGAGGTCGGGTACGTCGATATCGCGAAGTCTGCGGCACAGACGGTAAGCACGTTCACAGCGTCGCGTCATGGTGTCACGAACACCCCGAGTGATGGGCTGTTCTCTATTGCGCAGTTTGCCGTTGATATGATGGAGACGGATAACTACTATGACCCGCGTGTTACGAATGTTATGCGTGCGGTGATATTTGACAAGAAGTTGCGGGAAAAGGAAGTGCCGAAAAAGCCCGAACCGCCGAAGAAGCAGAGGCGCACAAGGGGGAGAAAGGAGCGCACAAATGATTGAGTATCGAAAAACCGCTGTGACGTATCAAGGAGACGGGAATACTTCGGTGTTCCCGTTTTCGTTTGCCGTCACAGATGCGAACAGTGTAAGAGTGTCCATTTATGACAAGGAAACGGATGTGTCGACGGAACTCACACGGGACTATTTCGTGGATATGACGGCGCATGTTGTCCACTATCCCGGCTATGCCCCCGGAGAACCTGTTGATGCACATGCACAGCCGCCGAAACTGCCGCGTGGGAGGAATATCACCATTTATCGCGTGACACCGATCAATCAGTTGGTCGATCTCGGAAATAAGTATCCTCTGCCGTATATAGAAGCGATGGCGGATAAGGTAACGGCAATCCTGCAGGAGCATGATGAGATGCTCGGGCGTGCTGTCACGTCGCAAAAAGGAAGCGGCATTACGCCGAAAGAGTTGATTGATAGCATATTCCATGCGGGCGAGAAAACCGATGCGGCAATGAATGCCGCAAAGGAAAGCGCGTCGCGTGCGGCGGAAAGCAAAACCTTTGCAAAGAGCAGTGAGGATGCGGTGCGAACAATGACAGAGCAGGTACACGCGGTGTTCGCCAATTCTGTTGTGGAGATCAAGAAGGCTCTCGGTACGGAATATGTGTCGCAGGAACAGGCAAAGGAGACCCGTCGAATCCTTGACGACAAAGCACCAATCGCATCGCCTGCACTTACAGGCACACCGACAGTGCCAATGGCGACAAAAGGGACGAGCACAGACCAGATTGCAAGCACGGCATTCGTGGCACAGGCAATCGCCGCGCTCGTGAACTCTGCACCGGGAGCACTTGACACCTTACAGGAACTCGCTGCAGCGCTCGGCAACGATGCGAACTTTGCAGCGACCGTGACAAACACGCTCGCGGAGAAAGTCAGCAAGTCTGGTGATACGATGATTGCTAACCTAAACTTTAGCGGCGCGAATATCGGCATACAAGGACCTCATGGCTACATGCAGTTTGGCGGCAACGATAAGGGTGACGCCATAGAAAACAACGGTGCTAATGTTAATATTGCCTCGTGGTGGGGGCTGGGCTTTTATGATCTATGCGACAAAAGATATACAGGAACAATGGATTTGCGCAGCGGCAATTGGCGTACTGTCGGAAAAATTCGTGCAGACCAAGGATTTGAAGGAAATCTCACCGGGACAGCAAGCAACTCTAACACTCTCGGCGGACAGCCGCTGCAATGGATCGTCGACCAGATCGGAGCGGCAAAAACGGGTATCGTTGCGAGCAATCTCGCCGAGAATGGGTGGGTCAAATTTGCCAATGGATTGATCGTGCAGTGGGGGATTGTTAAAAATGGCAACGGAACACAAAGGGTATCCTTCCCTATATCGTTCGGCCGTAAAGTTTTCCACATCAACTTTTCCAGCACGATTTTGAGTAATGACGCCATAACCAATAGTTCGGTCCAAAGCTACAGCCTGGCTGGCGCAGAGTTATACGCCAACACATCGCCTGCGGGATATGTCCTATGGTTCGCGATTGGGATTTAAGGAGGATGGATAGTCGTATGGAATACCTTGCAAAATTTGATGCTACTGGGCATCGAGAGACCACTGTTGTATCTGGTGTGCACTACACGACCGACGAGGAGCGGCAGAAATACATCGATGATGGCTGCATCCCCATCTCCGATGAGGATTACCAGACCTACATTGGAAACCGCGGCGCGGGAGATAACGGCACGGGCTACATCCGTGACCAACAGACGGGAAAGCCCGTGTCTGCGCCGCCTGTTCCGCCCGTGGAAGCAGAGCTGCAAGAGCCGCCTGTTGATGAGGAACGTCTCGCCGCATTCGAGGCAATGGCAGCGCAGGAAGCCCGTCTCGTCGCACAGGGGGAGCGCATCGCGGCACTCGAAGCCGAACTTTCTGCACTGAAAGGAGGTGGAGGAAAATGAAGAAGTGGGCATATATGATTCCCGTCTACGCCTATCTCGTACGTCGTGGGACGTGGGCAATCTCTGAGGAAGACAAGAAGGACGATCAGAAAGTCGTCCCCGAGGTCTACCGTGAGGATGTAGCCGCGTACCTTGTCGAGCACACAACAGGATGAACATGAGCGCAGAAAAGCCGTCATGACAAGTGGCGGCTTTTTCTGTGCATGGAAAGGAGATTGCTTATGGATTTTATGCCGGTTATTCAGCGTCTTACGGAGGGATGGGGGGCAAAGGTGGGACTGTCTGTTGCTCTTACCATCGCCTACGAAGATCACGCACAGATCTTCGCGGCATTTGTTGCATTGGTCTGTCTTGACCTTGCGACAAAGTGGCTTTCGCTCTCGCGCAAGCACCTCGTTGATACGGGAATAGATCAGCCATCTCTCTGGCAGGCGCTCTGGAACGTAAAGAAAGCCCGTCGTGCGGGCTACATCAAGAGCGACATTATGCGCAAGCGTTTTGTGCCGAAAATCCTCACCTACATCGGCGTCGTTTCGGCGGCGTTGATGCTTGACTTTATTCTGGTGAAGGCACACGCACCTGCATTTGCCGCGACGCTTGTTATTGGGTATCTATCGCTCACCGAGTTCATCTCCATCCTCGAAAATATGCAGAGTTCGGGGATTGACGAGGCGGGGGCACTTGTCGAAATGGCACGCCGCAAAGGCGGCATTGGGAAAAGCACGGGCGAGAGCCCCAATGGGAAAGGAGAAAAATAACATGGAACGCATCCCTATCGTAGAGACCTATCTGGACATCGACCACAACCAGCTCACTACGCGGCGCGTGACCGATCAGATCGTCATCCATCACACAGGAAATCCGACCGACGATGATCTCTCGGCGGCAGAGATTGACGCCTCGCACAAGGCTCGTGGATGGGCGTGCATTGGTTATCACTATGTCGTCCGCAAGGACGGTACGGTGGAGCAGGGCAGACCGCATTGGACGATTGGGGCACATGCATACGGGCACAACAGTCACACCATTGGCATCCACGTATGCGGGAACTTCGAGAAGGCAGAACCAACGGATGAGCAGATCGAATCGACGGCAATGCTGCTGGCGAACCTGTGTGTCGATTACGGGCTGACGATTGACCGCGACCACATCGTCGGGCATCGTGAGCTCATGTCGACGGCGTGTCCCGGCAGGAATCTCTATGAGATGATAGATGTGATTGTCGGCAAGGCGAATTTTTACGCCAATCAGTGAGGAGGACTATGATGGACGAAGAGAAACGAAAGAGGCAAGCTCATATAATTGCGCTCCTTTTGACCGTGACCATCGTGATCTTCGGCTTTGCCTACGCTATTGGACGGCACGCTGCGACGGAGCAGGGAACCGTCGAAAAGCCCGCCGTCATGACGCAGGAACAGACGCAGGACAAGGCGGCACTGCGGGCGCAGCTCGACATCTCGCGTGCCAATGCTCAGGCACTCCAAAAACGTCTTGCGGAAGCACGGGCAGGACAGCGTGCGCCTACGGTGACGTACCATGTCACCGCTCCGACGGTAGAGCGTGCCGCGCAGGTCGTTGAGCGCCAGATCAGGGAGGACAGTCCGACACTGCCGAGAGCAGCACGCGAAAAGTCTGATCGTACGGTCGTTACGCCGATTGTCAAAGACAAGGACGGCAAAGACCTACCATCCGATCAGCAGAAAGTTGACGTGTATAAGATTAACCTGCGGAAAGACCACCGCATCAAGGCGGGGGCATCCGTCATTGACGGCAAGGCACTCATGACCGTCGGCTATGAGCAGGGACGATTTGAGGCGTTGGCGCATTTCGACGGCGCAAGGTGTAGGGGTGCGACGGTGATGTATAACGTCGCGGAGTGGTAATTCATCGCCCCGGGGCTTCGGCTCTGGGGCTTATTTTTGGTTGTCTCCCAAATTGCGCCCTCGTCTCCCATTTGTCTCCCGTTTATGTGATTTTTCCTTAAAATATGATATAGTATTGATAGGGATGAATCATGATTTTCTCGCTTTATACATTTACGTATGCTGATAAACTCCAGTAAAATAAGGCATCGGAAGGAATACAGATAATGACTGATAATGATAATATAATCGACATTCCCAGTCTCCAGTGGTACCCGGGGCACATGCGGAAGGCGGAGCGTCTGGTTCAGGAGAATCTAAAGTCGGTGGATGTGGTGGTAGAGCTCCTCGATGCGCGCATTCCGATGAGTTCTGCAAATCCTGTTCTGCGAGAGATTGTGGGCGGGAAGCCGCGCCTCATCGTGCTGAACAAGGCGGATCTTGCGGATGAATATGTGACACGTGCGTGGGTCAAGTATTATGCCGCAGAAGGGCTTTCTGCGGTTCCCGTGGACGCCGTGAAGGGGAAGGGAACGAAGGAACTCGTACAGGCAATTGCACGGTGCGCAAAGCCAAAAACGGATAAATTGGTGCAGCATGGGGCGAAACCACGTGCCGCACGCTGTATGATTCTCGGCATTCCGAATGTCGGCAAGTCGTCACTGATCAATCGACTGTCGGGCGGCACGAAGACAAAGGTAGAGAACCGTCCCGGTGTGACTCGCGCAAAGCAGTGGATTCGCCTTGGTGCACAGCTCGAGCTGCTGGATATGCCCGGCATCCTCTGGCCGAAATTTGAGGATCAGCAGGCGGCGCTTCATCTTGCATTTACAGGGGCAATCAATGACAATGTTTACGATGTAGGAAGTGTGGTGCTGCTTCTCCTGAATCGTTTGAGAGAGGACACTCCGCAGTCGTTGTGTACGCGTTATCGACTGGATGAACCTCTGCCTGAGGGGATTGAGCTGCTTGATGCCATTGGACGAAAGCGCGGATGCCTCCGCGCTGGCGGCAAAATTGATTACGAAAAGGCAGAGCAGGTAATTTTGTCGGATTTTCGGAGTGGCAGACTAGGGCGGATTTCTCTAGATGCAGTGCCGTGCATCCCATCAGCATAAGCAGTGCGGTGAAGGAATCAGAGAAAATGACGATAAAAGAGATAGAAGACGTTTTTCGTCGCGGAGATGTGACGGAGGATTTCCTCAATACCTGCAAATGTGACGCGCGAAAAACCGTCCAAGCGATTCTTCGCCGTTACGAACGTACACAGCAGGAGCGTGCGCGTCTCTATGCAATGTATGCGTATGAGCGTTGTGCCGCCGAGCGCGGGCACTGTATCGTCGCCGGTGTGGATGAGGCTGGGCGTGGTCCTCTGGCGGGTCCCGTCGCAGTAGCGGCGGTGATTCTGCCGCAGGAGTACCTGCTTCTGCGCCTGAACGACTCAAAGAAGCTGTCTGAAA
>ERZ772945.224-NODE-224-length-48225-cov-19.300830_pt1 | contig 48225 bp, 34 predicted proteins | sample MGYA00511681_ERZ772945 | MGnify/ENA primary metagenome ERZ772945 (study PRJEB29015, sample SAMEA2737943) | human oral metagenome | biome: human oral; feature: human-associated habitat; material: dental | place: China | collected 2143 ...
AGACCTCGAAGCAGAGAACAGCATTACTTTATAAAAACTTCATAACAGCAAGAGCGGACACAATATAAATAACAAGAACTATTAAGAATACACAGATGAAAAAGCTATTATTACTCTTCGTCGGCACCCTCCTAAGCCTCAGCATAGGAGCAGCCGACAAACAATCCATCCGAATTAACACGGATAACATTGACATCATTTTACAGGTTTCACCCAAAAACAGACTCTATCAGGTCTACTTAGGCGAGAAACTGAATAGTACAGCAGACTTCAACCACTTCAACTGGAACATCTATGCTGGCTCTGACGGTGCCTATGGCATTCGTGGACGTGAGGTTTATCCAGGCTCTGGCGGTGAGGATATGTTTGAACCTGCAGTTGCCATTACCCATGCTGACGGCAACCAGACTACCTACTTATATTACCAAAGTAGTACACAAAAAGCCGTTCCGGGTGGAACAGAAACCATCATACAATTGGCTGATGATAAGTACGCTGTGCAGGTAACGCTTCACTATGTAGCATATTCTAAGGAGAATGTTATCAAGACATGGAGCGAGATAAAGCACAACGAAAAATCGCCTATCACGCTTTGGCGATATGCAAGTGGTATGTTCTATTTCAATAGTTCAAAGTATTTTCTCACCAACTATCACAGCGACTGGGCACGCGAAGGGCAGCCTGCTGTACAGCAGTTACAGTTTGGCAAGAAGATTGTGGACACGAAGCTCGGTACACGTGCTGCTGAACAGAGCGAACCTTTCTTTGAACTTGGCTTCGACCAACCAACACAAGAGAATCAAGGACGTGTGATGTTAGGTACGATTGGATGGACTGGTAACTTCAGTTTTACCTTTGAGATAGATAATGTCAACTGTCTCCGTGTCATCCCAGCTATCAACTCTTACGCTTCTAATTATAAGTTGAAAGCTGGCGAAACCTTCAAGACTCCAGAGTTTATCTTCACCTTGAGTGAGAATGGAACAGGTCAGGCAAGCCGTAACCTACAGAACTGGGCACGCAAATATCAGCTTTGGAATGGTGAAGGTAGTCGCATGACCCTTCTCAACAACTGGGAGAACACAGCCTTCGACTTTAATCAAGAGAAGCTTGCACAGCTGATGAAAGATGCCAAAGACTTAGGTGTTGACATGTTCCTCTTGGACGATGGTTGGTTTGCTAATAAATACCCACGCAAAGACGACCGTGCCGGATTAGGCGACTGGGAGCCAACTCGCTCGAAACTGCCTGGTGGTATTCCTGCCTTAACCAAAGCAGCAGAGGAAGCAGGAGTAAAGTTCGGACTATGGATTGAGCCAGAAATGGTTAATCCTAAGAGTGAACTCTACGAGAAACATCGGAATTGGGTGATTGAATTGCCTAATCGTGAGACTTATTATTACCGTCATCAATTAGTACTCGACCTATCTAATCCTGAGGTGCAGGACTATGTATACGGCGTTGTAGACCGTCTAATGACTGAGAATCCGAACATTGTCTACTTCAAATGGGACTGTAATAGCCCTATTACCAATATCTATTCTCCTTATCAGAAAGCTAATCAAGGAAACCTCTATATTGAGTATGTTCGTGGTCTTTATAAGGTTCTCGATCGTATTCAGGCAAAGTATCCGAAACTTGAAATGATGCTCTGCTCTGGTGGTGGAGGCCGTTGCGACTATCAGGCACTGAAGTATTATGGCGAATTCTGGCCTTCTGACGACACAGACCCATACGAACGTCTCTATATACAATATAGTATGTCGATGTTCTTCCCATCAAAGACATTGGCTGCACACGTCACCAACTGGAACAGACGTACAAGTGTTAAGTTCAGAACAGACGTAGCAAGTATGTGTAAATTAGGCTTCGACCTCGATTTAAAGACGATGAAACCGGAGGATTATAAGTTTACACAGGAGGCTGTTGCGAACTGGCACCGTCTCAAAGATGTCATCCTTGACGGAGAACTCTATCGTCTAATTTCACCTTACGAAACCCATCACATGGCAGTAAACTATATATCGCAAGACAAGGCAAAGGCTGTCCTTTTCGCTTATGACCTACATCCACGCTACTCTGAACCACAACAGGCAGTACATCTACAGGGACTGGATGCCAATCGTACTTACTTAGTGACGGAAATCAACCTCATGCCTAACACAACTTCATCATTAACTTGTAATGGACAAAGGTACACAGGTGACTATTTGATGAAGGTAGGCTTGATGGTCCTCTCTGCCAACGAGGGTTCAAGTAGAGTCCTCGAACTGACTGCAGAGTAAGCCTTTCTTATTCTTTAGATATGTATTATTCCCATGCAGAGTAGAACCTATAATCGCAATAATGTAAGTGTGTATGTGGCTTATCACGAATCATAATTATAAAAGAAGAATATTTAATGATGAGTAAGTTATCAGTAATTCTATGGTTATTATTGTTTGCGACAACATGTGCTGGGCAAGATAATTTAGGTAATAATAGTGACAAGGATTCTTTAAGATATAAGCGATTTGATATTGAGGAGTATAAGAGGTTAGCAAGAAAAAGTCCTACAGCTTATCGTATACGCAAAGAAGGAAAGTTGGGTGAGCTTATAGAATTAAGAGATGAATACGAAAAAAACTCCTTTGCTGGCTTTCGGGAGTCTCATACATATAGAGACTCTCCATACGAATATATCTATCTGTATAACACAGAGGGAAATATAACGGCATATTGGGCATATCTTTACCAAATGCCAGTAGGTAAAGGATATCAATTCGATGGTCATGGACATGAAGTAGAATGTGTAGATTATGATTTGCCTTATAAGTTTAGCATAGATTCATTAAAAGCAAAAATGTTGCACCAGTATGGTATTAATCTCATGGATAAGAAGGAGGTGTTTAGTGTAAGACGTTATGAAGAACGAACGTATATTAAGCGGCCGATTTATATAGTCTGTGCTCATTGGAAAGATAATAGGAATGACATTTATCTTATTGACGGGATTAATGGAGAGACATTATATATCCAAAAGGCTGTTGAAACAATTCGGGATGATTGTCCTACTGATTGGAAGAGCATAGAGGAATTGTATCATGACTCTAAGAATTCCTCGTCAATACCAATGCAGCAATAATGTTTTTGGGTTGTATTTCCTAATAAAAGAATAAGTTATGGGTATATTTGATTATTTCTTTAGCCATGCTAAACAGAAGCAAGATAAAGCTATTAGGGATAAAATAAAGAATAGGAAATTCTTTAGCAAGATGTTGATAGAACTCGCAAAAGAAAAAGGCGAAACCGAGAGATTAATATTGGAAGCGAATACCAATAAAAGGTTAGACACCGTATACTTACATTGGTCATTAGGAGAACGGTACATCTCTGAAATAGAAATAAAGTATTCTATGGATGCGAATATGACGGAATTAAAGCAAATATATTCAAATTCTTTGAAGTATTTTATAGCAGGTCTTGCTATTGATGACCCAATATATTTTGAAATCTTGAAACGAGTTTCATTAGGTATTCTACTAAACGTTTCCTGTGCAGAGTTTCAGCAGCTTATTGAATATGTGGAACGGGTAGATAATCAGGCAGAGCCAGCTGATTGGACTCCAGACCTTTTACTCTGGTTTATGCTGAACTCTCGGATGGACGAGGATAAGATACAAACGCATGCAAATAAGCTTGCCTTCCCTAAGTTGTATAAAGGGCTTTTCAAATTAACACAGTTGTCTGATGCACAAGCTGCAAAGAAAGCTTTAATAGATTACATCGGGAAATGGTATAACTTGAACAAGGATGCCCCTTGGTATAATAATCATTTGAAAACAAGCTGTTATCGTGGTTACTGGGCTTGGGAGGTTGCAGCTGTCGCAAAGATACTGCACATAGATGATTCCGACCTAAAGGATAATCCATATTATCCTTATGACATGGTGCATTGGGAAGAAGACAATACAACTAACGATGAGTAATAATAATCAGATACTGCTTTCATCTTGGAATATACGAAGCAGTAGACTTTTCTAAATTAGGAAGTGATAGCATCTATTACGGTCAGAATATAGTACATAATATTACGAAATTAGTTTTATTTTCTTTTGCTGTCACATTTAATATTTCGCGTAAGTCCACTGTAAATTAACAACTTAAATGGCTATAATGGATGACGGATATGACAGGAAACTTTATTTATAGATTCTTGCTTTGCTATAGAAAGAGAATGTCTATCATTCTAAAGTGATACTTCACTTTCAATAAGAATGATAGACATTATCGTATAGGAGTCGAACGATGTGGATGTTATTACTTCCTTTCTGTCAATGGTCGTTGACTGGAGGGAGTTGGTACATTCATCTCTTCGAGTCTCTTGGCAGCATATTCTCCCATCATCTTATATCCCTTAGGGTTGGGATGTAGCCAATCACCTATCTGCCATTCTTTACGCAAGCGGTTAGGCGAAGATGGATCACGCATAAGTGCATCAAAGTCGATGAAACCATCAATTTCACGAGTGTTTCTTATCCATTCATTCACCGTCTTACGAGCAGCCTCACGCGCCTCAGTAAAATAATTCTTGCAGCCATTGAAAGGAGTTATCGTACCCATATAAATCTTCAAACCACGTTGGCGAGCCTTCTTAATCATCACCTGATAAGCTTCTATCAACTGGCGAGCAGTTTCTTCTGGATTGGTTGACGTACCGATATCATTAATAGCCTCGAAGATAATTACAGCACGAAGTCCTCTTTGTCCCAAGATATCACGATCGAAACGCTCTTGTCCTGGCTGTCCTAAACCCACAGAGAGGATACGATTATCCCCAATACCAAGATTCAATACACCCGTTTTCGGACTCTTCGACTCATGTTCTCCATTCAGTACGGCAGACATAAAATCAGGCCAACGGTCTTGTGCATTTGTCACACAACCCTTTCCATCGGTAATACTATTACCAAGGATAGCCACACTGGAAGCAGAGGCATCAAGAACATCAATAGCAGAAATATTAAACCAATGGTCCTCTTTGAAAGCTGTTGAGAAATCAGTATTAGCATTTGTCACACCACGTAATATATAAGATGTAGTACGCGAACCCATGTGAACAGTAGGTTCTTTTGGTGCTTTAAGATAGTTAATCGTAATTGACAAACGCTCCAATGGTTGTAAATTGAATTTCAACGCATCTGAAAAGGCAGCCTTACCAGCAGGTATCGTTACCCGACGTTTATTATTAAAACGGAGATACTTAGCTGAATTCTTCTGTATCTCTGACCCTTCTCCAGCCTTTGCAATATAAACACTGGTAATCTCAACAGGCTCAGAAGACAGTTCATTACTCAACTGCAAACGAATAACAGGGCCACCGATACTCACCTTCACGACCTGTCGTACGGAGCGATTCGTCATCTGGTTATTATAAGGCATAAAACCCTTATCAACTGTCTGTGGCGCACAAGCCCATGTACCTACCCAACGTTCTTGCTGTGCATAAGCGTTGAATGTGATAAAAAACAATAAAACGAATAAAATCTTACGTGTAAACATTGTCCTGAATTTTAAACCTCCCAAGCCTCTCGCACTATCTCTAACTAAAAGAGAACATATTTCTATTAATGGAAGGTTGATGATAAATAATGATAGTTTGCAATGAATAATAGAACAAAGAATGAACTTCCTACTTCTGCAATAGTTGGTTTGACGAATCAATAAGACTTTCTATTTCCGCTCTCAGATATGCCTTAAAACCATCACCCTCTATGATTTCTATATCTTTAAAGAGTCCGAGAACGAAACGACCTAAACCACGATAATCGCATACTTCTATATCTAAAAACCACGAGCCATCCGCATTCGGAGTAATATAATGTGCCCCTTGTGGGTATTCTTCCTTAAAGAGGTTGTGGGATAACTGTCCTAAACGTAACTTCACACGATATCGTTCCTCACTACTAAACATAAAGATATCCGTAAACACCTGCCTATGCTTGTCTTCATGTAACCACGATGTATCCAGTATTTCCACACTCGTCATGCGAGAAATCTTAAATGTCTTATTTTGTTTTGACACCAATTCATGACAGCGTACATCCTCATTATTATGCAACAAAAGGAAAGGTTCTACAAGACGGTCTTTTACAGAGTGGCTATGTGGACTTGAATAACCTATTAATCTAACCGTCTTCTTCTCTGCCATGGCTTTACGTAACAGTTTTAAGTTACTCTCCATTTGACGACGAATAGGCGACTCAGCTGATACAGAAAAGTTATAAGAACTTTCTAACTTCTGCCTTAGCAGGTTCACCATCTCACTATCATTACCAGCCATTGTCAGTACACTATGAATTGTCTTCACATCCTTATCCGTAAACTGAATCGTTTGCAACAGCTGTGTGAAGAAAGGAGAGCGACGGTCAATATGGTAATAACCCTCATGCTTGAATACCATAAAGCCTGCATGCTTGATGAAGTCAAGTAGATAATAGAAATTCCTACGCGACAAATTCATCCACTCACACAGTTCTTCGACAGTATAGTTACGTCCGTCTGACAATAGAATCAACAGCTCTAACTGCTTCTTTAATTTTTCGAACCTCATTCTTACAATGAATAGATATATAATATATAACGCAGAAACAACACTTTTATTAACCAGTGCAACGTTTTTTATCTTTGATCATAATCTAATATAACTTAGTCCACAAACATTTCCATCTATAATAAAAGTTTCTTCCGATAGAAAGATAAAAGCTCCTTAACAAACACAAGATTATTATGCTTTTTACAAGAATATTTTTATATTGATTTGCTGTCACTTTTAACATTTCACATAACACCACTGGAAACTAACAAGTTAGAAGAACACTTTACGTGACAGTAGTGACAGCAAAAAAACAATAAAGAATGCCTGCTATATCACTTGAAAAACCAAATGAACCAAATTAAATAGAGATAACACAAAAAGGCGAAAAGAGACCTACTCTTTCCGCCTTTCTATTTATAAAAACTTACGACTTACTCGTTCTTCAAAAGATCATTATAGTCAATCTCGTTCTGTGGAACCACCCAAGTCCACTTGTTACCGAAGTCTACAGCAATTGTTTTAGCAACAGTTTTAAGTTACTCTCCATTTGACGACGAATAGGCGACTCAGCTGACACAGAAAAGTTATAAGAACTTTCTAACTTCTGCCTTAGCAGGTTCACCATCTCACTATCATTACCAGCCATTGTCAGTACACTATGAATTGTCTTCACATCCTTATCCGTAAACTGAATCGTTTGCAACAGCTGTGTGAAGAAAGGAGAGCGACGGTCAATATGGTAATAACCCTCATGCTTGAATACCATAAAGCCTGCATGCTTGATGAAGTCAAGTAGATAATAGAAATTCCTACGCGACAAATTCATCCACTCACACAGTTCTTCGACAGTATAGTTACGTCCGTCTGACAATAGAATCAACAGCTCTAACTGCTTCTTTAATTTTTCGAATCTCATTCCTCAAATGTTATAACATTTATAGAACATAACGCAAAACAAACAATATTAATTGCCTATAACACTAAAAAAGCTCCCTGAACAGATATAATACTGCACAGAGAGCCAATTTAACTTATAAAAAAATTCTTTTTACTTATTTCTTCAAAGTCAATGTTTCAACCTTTATACCAAAAGAACCTGCCGAAACTGAATACTTGAAATTGAAAGTAAAAGTCTTTGTTGCTTCATCATAAGAACTACCTTGATCAGCTACAGACATCATACCGTAACTTGGATGAACATAACCAGTCACCATAGAAGCTGGATAAACGGTCACCTTAGAACCATCTGGGCTAAATGAGAATCCATAACCATCTGCCCAAAGATTCTTGATACGGTAACGATTTCCAATCTCAGAATACTCAACATCAACCTTACCCATATCACCAAACATCTCCGACATGTATGGGAAAGAGCCTAAAGCCTTATAGTCAAGACCCGTAAACTCAACTGACTGAGATGTCTTCTCACCACCATTTACGGCTACAACAGTTATAGTATAAACACCATGCAAGTCAGTAATATACACATCCTTATAAGCAGAAGACTTTACATCTACCTTCTTGCCATTTGCTACAACATAGTCACTATACTGTGCCTCTGTCATCTTACGAGCTTCCTTAGCAGATTTCAATTCCGCCAGATAATAAACGTCGGCAACCGCCGCATTGGTTGCTACACGAATAAGACAATCATTATCCGAATTATATCCTTCACCGACAGTATATTGATAAACTGTTGCAACAGGTGTACCGTCGTTCCCCGGATCTGTACCATACTCTTCCTTACAGCCAGTGAAGACTACGGCTGCAAGAGCAAGTAATAGTAAACTTTTAATATATTTCTTCATAACCTTTTGCTTTAATATTCAACAATGTACTTAGAATGGATATGGATCAGAGTCAGTATCTGGCTGAACAGGGTTAGGGTTTTGTGTCATACCACCATTATTATCAGCCTCTGTACCTACGAATGTCCATACCATCCAGTTAGGTAGTTCCTGAGTATTCCAACGTGCATTCTCCAAATGATTAGTACCAGCATAACTACGAATGATACCCTTGTTAAGACGCTTGATATCGAAAGTAGCGAAGCCTTCACCCCAGAGTTCCACACGACGCTGCCACCAAACCTCATTCTGGAAAAGAGAAGTACTATTATTATAATAAGCATCGGTATGCGTTCCATAGACATACTGTGGGTCACGCGTCTTAGCGAATGCCTCCAACAACGCTTTTCCACGAGCCTCGTCCTGCATACCAGCAGCCTCAGCCTCTATAAGTTTCATCTCCTCAACACGCATCAAAGGAACTGACACACACCAAGCATCATATTTAACATCAGCCTTACCTGCAACATTACGGAACTTCAATGACAAGCCACCAAGACCATACTTCGCATTTTCCTTACCTGACTTATAAACACGTTCTGGATAATTAGAGTAATTCTTCAATTCATTGATAGCATTTTCCTGGGTCATGCCATCAAGAGTAAAGTCAACCCAACACTTGCGACGGAAGTCAGTTGCGGGAATAGTAGAATAAAGATGCCGGTCAATAGCCATCACACCACCATAAGAAGAAGCATAACCACCATCAAATCCACCCTCCATGATCATTACAGAGCCCCAAGAATCATCACCGTCATTTCCCTTAATGTTCGGGTCAGTAGGAAGGAACCGTGTAGCAAACATCCATGAGCTGTTAGGTATATTGAAACCATTATCACGGCTCAGATACTGTGCTTCGCTCATCATCGTATACCCTTGCTGTGCCAACTTAGCATACTTCTCGGCATTTGCCCAGTCCTGCTTCTCGAGATAAGCACGTGCCTTGAGTCCATAAACTACACTTACATCAGGAGTGTACTTATCTGCTCTCTTATAATTAGAAAGATACTTCTCGGCAGTATCAAGATCCTTCAAGATAAAGTCAAAAGCCTCACCCCAAGTCATACGCTCACTATGAGTAGCCTCCTGTAATGTACGTGATTCATCAGCCTTAATGGTTGTGAGCGCATTTGCATCCACAGCATAAGGCTTTGCTGCATACATACGAACCAAATCCAGATAGAACATGGCACGCATTGTATAAGCGATACCTGCACCCGTCATCTTTCCAGCCTCGGGCTCCTTGTAGCCTGAAGCACCGGCACTCTTGATGACGTTGTTACAATCAGTAATCCACTTATAATAGCAAGTCCATGGAAACTGCGTAATTGCATAACCTGCAGAAAGATATTTAACATTGTTATACCAAGCTGTAACACCATTATGAGCACCAGCTGGAACAATATCCTGCCCCTCTATATCACGGGTTAAGAAGAATGCTGTGTAACCAAAATCCCAGACTCTATCATTATTTGGAGAGTATGTTCTCTTACCACTGATATTTGTTGTCAGCGCACTAACCATATTATTAAAGGCACCAGGTGCTTTCGCGACTTGGTCCAGTGAGGCTGTACCACTCTGCGGTTCAACCTCCTCGATACAACTTGTAAGCATCGAAATACCTAAAGCTGCCAGAATGATTGTTGAAAATATTTTATTCATTGTCATATCTGTTTATTATTATTAAAAATGCTATTGCCAATCATTTATTAGAATGACAACTGCAAACCACCCATAACTGTGCGTACAGGTGCATAAGAGTTAACACCTGAATGAGATGTACCCTGGAAGCTGAATCGAGGATCAAGTCCCTTGCGAGCAGACCAGAAGCACAGGTTCTGTCCCTGAATATAAAGACGAATCTTGCTCAACATCAGCTTACGAGCCAGTTTTGTCGGAACACTATAACCAACAGTAAATGACTGGAAGTTAAGATACTTTGCACTTGTAAGGAAGCGTGTTGACTGTGCTGTCAAGTCTGGGTCAGTGTACATAAAGCGTGGAATATCACTGGAAGTATTGTTCGGTGTCCAAGCCTTCAGTACATCCTTAGACAGGTTAGAACCATCACCCTTTGTTCTGACATTACTCATCAATCCTGCATATCCAAAGTCATAGATCTGACCACCTAGCTGATAGTCAAACGTAGCATTAAAGTCGAAGTCATAAACTCTCAATGTAGTTGTGAAACCACCATTGGCTACTGGTAACATTTCGTGAGTATAGTTCGTAGCCTCACTCCAGTCAGTTGTTGTAAAAGAGTGCTTAGAACCAGGCTTACTACTATTTGACAACTTACCAGCCTTGAAATCCCTATAGATATCCTCATCTACCCAATAGAGAGGCTGTCCCTTCTCATTCACACCAGCGTAATCAGCCATCATACCATTATAAAGCGATTTACCCTCAGCATACCACATTGGAATGTTGAATCCAGCACTAACATCTGCCTGTGCAAAACCACCATACTGAGCAGTCTTGGTTGGATCAAGTTTCAAAGCCTTTGCACGGTTGTGAGAAATGTTTGCTGATACATTCCAAATAATATTCTTTGTACGGATAATATCACCGCCAATTGTAAACTCAACACCAGTATTGCGAATATCACCAAGGTTACCATAATAACCACGTACACCGACACTCTCAGGAACTCCCAGCCAGAAGAGCATATCTGTTGTCTTCTTTGTATAGAAGTTGAATTCACCATTCAAGCGACTCTGGAAGAGTGCAAATTCAAGACCGAGGTTGAAGTTGGTTGTTGTCTCCCAGGTAATATCAGGATTACCAATGTCAGAGAATGAAGGCAACATAGCCTTCTCACCACGTACCAAGCTATAACGGTCAATATAATTGAAATCAGGAATACCATCATTACCCTGCTGACCAACAGATACCTTAAACTTCAAGTTATCAACCCACTTAGCATTCAGGTTCTGGAAGAATTTTTCCTTGCTGACAATCCATGCGCCACCGAGACTCCAGAAGTCACCCCAGCGATTTTGCTTTGTAAATCGGCTGGAAGCATCACGACGATAAGAAGCCTGCCCAAAATACTTCTGGTCATAGTTATAGAGCAAGTTTGCGAAGTAACCTTCTACATTATAAATTGTACGATAAGAATGACCATCATAACGATCCGCAAACGCATTGATTTCCTTGATATCAGGTGAGAAGCCACCACGAGCCAAAGCATCCAGATAGTTATAATTAGACTTATACCACTCATGTCCCAGCATCAACTGAATATCATGCAAGCCGAAAGCCTTATGTGCATTCAATGTCTGAACATAGTTCCAACGATAACTTACACCAGCATCCTTGGTAATACGTCCCTTATCGGCAGCTGCTGCACCGATGAAAGGATTCTCATAGAAAGAGAAGCGTGTCAAGAGAAGGGTGATTGAGTTAGTTGAGTTGAACTTCAACCACGGAGCAAACGTAATATCGAAATTGAGCTGTCCCTGCAACTGGTCAAGAATCGTATTCTGCTTATTATACCTGTTTGCTCCAAGTGGGTTCCCCGTATTGAGGAAAGGACGGGCTCCGATACCAGGGAAGTTTGTAGCCGGCACACCGAAGTCATACTTCGGATGACCATAACTATCCGTAGCAATTACAGGATTTCCATTAGCATCCAGTGTACGAACATAGAGTGGATAAATAGGAGATATATACTGCGTAAAATAACCAAGATTACCTGCGTCAGTTTTTGTATTGCTCAAGTTAGGATTTGACTCACGATCAGAGTGAACGTATCCAGCATTTGCAAGAAGATGCAACCAGTCAGTAGCTTGATAGTCTGCCTTCAGACGAGCAGTAAAGCGTTCAAATCCAGAATTCTCAAGCACACCCTCCTCCTTCATATAACCAACACTTGAATAGTAGCTCATCTTAGAATCACCACCACTCACATTAACATTATGCTCATGACGGAATCCCTTACGATAAGCCTCATCTTTCCAGTTGTCAGGCTGAATGTAATACTTTGTACCATTATACTCATAAGCACGACCGAGGGTAGCCTTTGGATTGAGTTTACCATCAAGTCCTATAAGATTTTCACCAGCAGGAAGCGTATATGGATTATACTGCAGACCAAAGCTCGGATTCTCTATCAGGTTATCATTAGCCCATTTATTAGCCTGTTCATGAGACATGCCCTGCTTGTAGAAAGCATAATTGTAGAACTGAGAATAGTAAGCCTCCATGAACTCACCTGGATCCTTGAACACATCATAATCCTGAATACTACGGCTGGTGACACCCCACTTTGTCTCAACATTGATATTTGCCTTTCCTTTTCCTTTCTTTGTTGTGATAAGGATAACACCGGCAGCACCACGCGCACCATAAAGTGCAGCTGAAGAAGCATCCTTCAAAACTGTAACACTTTCGATATCATCCTGTGGGATATTACTCAAAGAAGCCGGGTAAGGAGCACCGTCAACGATAATCAACGGATCGGTTGAAGCATAGAGGGAAGCGATACCACGGATATGGATGTCAGCGTTACCAGCACCTGGGGCACCAGACCCACCAGTCATCTGCAAGCCAGGAACCGATCCTACAAGAGCATCAGCCACATTGGTAGTAATCTTCTTTTTCAAATCGCTAGAGTTTACAACAGCAGCAGAACCTGCAAAAGAAGCCTTTGTCTGTGTACCGAAGGCAACAACCATCACCTCATCCATTACCTTACCGTCTGGATTAAGTGTAATCTTCATGTTCGCCTTAGCTGTCAACGTCTGTGTTTTCATACCAATGTAGGAAACCGTAATTTTAGATCCAGCCTTTGCAGACATAGAGAAATGTCCATCTATGTCTGTTGCTGTACCTGTCTGTGTACCTACCACAAGAATAGACGCACCAACAACAGGCAGTCCATCATCTGAGGAAACTACAGTTCCGCTAATCTCCGTTTGCGCCAGCGCAGTTCCTAAACTTAGGAATAGGCCGACTAAAAACATCATTAGTCTTTTTTCCATAAATTTTCTCTTTAATTAATATAATAAATAAACTATTTCAGATTCAAATATTAATACGTAAGGTTCTACAAACTATATACAAGTAATGGTAGGTATTATATTTAACACTTTGCAAAGATAGTGCACCATTTTTAAAGTTCCAAATGGAAAAGAACATAATAGATTATTTTTCACATTTATTAATAATACATAGTAAGAGAGTATAAGCTTTTTGTATGAAAATAAAGGAATTATTGTTTAATATACGTTATAAATACATCATACTGTAAGTATTACACTCCAAGAGAATGTTAAATATCAAATGAATGTTAATTATTTAGGGTGTCTAAAGACAGTTTTTACGACTAACTACGAGCAAGGGTTTCGAATAAGATAGTGGTAAAAAAACGGATAGTAAGTGTAGGTAAAATATACACTTCACTTGTTTTGTTTTGGTTTGTCAATCCCTTCAGATGTTTTTACAACATTGCATGTAAAGTCAGAAGAGTTCCGATAAATGTGTCTTCCGTAATTTGGAGTGATAAGGTTACTGCCTAAGTTTAGGGTTTAGAAGAAATGGCACACAGAGAGATGGAGAGTACGGATGATTATTAAAACAAAGCCATAAAAATCACAGAGGTACCGTCGCTACATGGAGCAACGGGGTGTTTTGCGGGTTTTATTAGAGACTTTATACCCAAAGCATTTATTCCAAAGATCATCAGGAAACTGTATGCTACACCTCTGTTACTCTTTGTACCGTTGGTACCTCTGTGATGTTGTGTTTAGCTCTTTCTAATCAGAGATTCTGTCTGCCTTATTTTGTAAGGACCTTAGTTTATCACTCCATATTTTGGAAGAAGCTGTTAATTATTAGTTATTATATCCATTATTCTGCTGCTTTTTGAGATTAGCGTTTGCGTCAACCTCATAACCAGGAATAGCAGGATATGCCTTATAATAGTCTCGATTGTAACTACGAGCCTCTGTCGTTAAGACGTCATGCCAACCACGATTTGCATCACTTGTATAACGAGTGATTGTCTCATTATTACGGAGCGCATCGAAGAAACGCTGTCCTTCACCTACAAGTTCTTTTCGACGTTCCAACAATATGCGCGCTAACGTAACATCTGAAGCTGTAACTTGCTTAGTTGTATCACTTGTACGATTTTTGATAATATCATTCAAGTACTGAGCCGCTTTTGTCATATCTCCTAATCTAAAGGCTGCTTCTGCTGCATTGAGATAAACTTCAGAGAGTCGAAGTAAAGGAATATTCGAATAACGAACATCTCCGTTATATGCTGGCATCTTATTTAGATAGACCTTAGCACCATTAAATACTTTCTTTTTATCAGCTGATGGGGCTAAGAACACGTTAGCTCTAACGTCTTGTGGATCTTCTGCAAGGAGTCCCACAAAGTTTTTTGTTGCACATACATCTCCATAGCCAGGAAGGTCAGGGCGATTCTCTGCATAGATATAAGCAATTCCCACTCTGTCATTCCAATCTTGTGAATTAGTAACGGAGAGTTCAAAAAGCATCTCATTAGAATGACTTTTATCATCCTTTTTCCAAGCTTGAACATACTCATCGGCAGTCCAAAGTTTTTTACCCGAATTATTAATAACATCTTCGGCTGTAGACAAAGCATTTGCCCAATCACCTTTTGTTAAATAAACACGTGATAGCAAAGCCTTAGCTGCATAAAGACTCATATAACCCGTCTCTGGCTTTGTTTGTAAATTACCAGAGCTAATAGCCTCATTTAAGTCTTTGATTACTTGAGTATAACACTCTGCAACTGTACTACGGGAAGGTTTCTCCTCTGTTGAGATTACCTTTGTCACCAATGGTACACCTAACGATGCACCATTATCCTCGGTGTAAGTCTTTCCATAGACACGAGTTAAATCAAAGGTTGCCATAGCTCTTAAAACTAAAGCTTCGGCACGGATTTGACCTATCAATGCCTTTCCTTTTGCATCATCCTTATCTGTTAGTTTTCCACCATCAGCCGCTTCTATGATATGATTTGCAGTTTGAATTACGACATAAGGTGACTGCCAAATCGCAGTAGTAGTACTAAAATTAGAGGCTGTAGTATATTCCATCTTATAATAGAACGAAGCACGATTACTACCATACTTAGAATTATACTGCAAATCTTCTCCGTGCATTTCTCCATAAAGAAACATTTGTAAGCCATAATAATCCTGGGCTCCGGACGAACCTTTCAAAGCTGCATACATACCTGTACGAGCTGTGACCATGTCAGAACTACTCTTGATGGCAGTTCCTTCTGAAACACCATCACTCGGTCTCTGATCGAGAAATTCATCACCACATGATGCCGCACCAGTCATTACAACGACAGCAAGCATAAGGCTATATATTTTCTTATAAGTTCTTTTCATAAACAATATTTTTAATTAATAGACATTAAAAACCGAGTTCAATACCGAAAGTAAAGGTGCGGAGTGCAGGTGTCTGGAATGTACATACACCATCGACACGCATTTCTGGATCAACGTAAAGATCCTTTGATTTCCATGTCAACAAGTTACTTGCAGAGAAGAATGCACGTGCCTTACTCAAACCAATCCGTGTTACCCATTGTGATGGGGCCGTAAATCCGAGCGTCAGACTCTTCAAACGCAGATAATCTGTTGGCATCAACCAACGAGAAGAGACTTCACTTGAATTACCATACTGGAACACTGGCTGTGAGGCATTCGTATCGCCAGGACCTGTCCACATCTTATTGATGTCATAATAAGTTGGTAACTGACCACCAAAGGTATAGTTTCCATTATTATGTTGCCATGTAGCAGCATCAAAAGCCTTACCTCCAAGAGAGAATGTAAAGTTCAGACCGAAATCAATAAACTTCCATGTGATATTATTACTGAAGCCACCTTCTATCTTTGTTTCGTGATTTCCTATAATAACTTTTTTCGCTTCATTAGGATTGATTGTTGTGTTACGTGCATTGCTTGTTCCATTATTGAGGTAGTAAGATTCTCTACCAGTATTTGGGTCAACACCAGCATACTCATATCCATAGTAGCTATAATAAGGTTCACCTACTTTATGAATGCGAACACCACTGATAATCTGATTTTCTTCACCATAAATCTTAGTAAGTTCATTATGGTTATGTCCGAAGTTCAGCATTGTTGTCCATGTAAGGTCCTTTGTTTGGAGGTTGTTACTTTGAATAGTTATTTCATAACCTCTATTACGTAGTGAACCTACATTAACAGCTTTCTTGGAAAATCTATCACTATTATAATAACCAGGAACTGCTGATATTGGTAAATCAAAGATTAGGTCAGACGTTGTACGTACATAATAATCGAAAGTCACAGATATGCGATCAAGTAACGTTAAGTCAAGACCAAAGTTGACAGAACGGTTTTTCTCCCACTGTAATTCAGGATTACCAATACCAACAATAGCCATACCAGATTTTCCATTATAATATTGACCATATTTGTACCAGTTTTGGTAACCATAGAAACTACTTGGTAGCGTACCATTCACGCCATAACTTGCACGTAACTTACCATCGCTAACAACCTGCTTAATAGGCTCCATGAATTTCTCAGAACCAAAACGCCATGCTGCAGAAACTGACCAGAAGTTACCCCATCGATTGTCTTTTGCCAAACGACTACTACCATCGCGACGGAAACTCACACCAGCATAATACTTATTATCATAGTTGTAGTTTACTCGTCCCAACCAACTTGCAAGAGTGTAACCACTTACTTTACTCTCTGCACTGGTTGTACCAGCATTACCAAATTCGTAGAGGTCACCAGGATAATCTTTACCATTAATGTAATTATACCTTGTGACATATTTCTCTGTTTCATAGCCTAAAAGGGCATCAATATTGTGTAGACCAAAAGTTTTCACATAAGCCAACTGTGTTTGACCATTTAACTGGCTGATAGAACCTGTGTAGCGTTGTAGTGTACCCCCAGGACTACCATCATTTGATAAACGGTCCCAAAGTACATCTTCGTTATTTGAAGTATAATCGTATGTCATCTTCTCGCTCAAACGGAGACCATCCCATATATTCCAATCCAACTTCAATGAGTTAAACGCACGCTTGATATCTGTTTTATCATACGTATGCAAAGCCTCATAGATTGGGTTTACATTAGTCAAACTATTTGTTTCACTTCCACGAGCCATGGTTCCATCAGGTAAGTAAGCAACAGAAGATGGACTCTGAATAAATGCGTAATTGGCTATAGGACTTGAGAAAGAAGCTCCTCCATCGTTGGTAAGGTTTTGATTAACCTTTGAGAACAAAGAAGAATATGTCAATGTGAAATGGCCAAACTTATGTGTTATATTAGCATTGCCAGTGAAACGCTCCATACCTTGATTAGAGAATATACCAGTTTGCTTCATATAAGAAAGTGAGGTATAGAAACGTGTACTCTCACCACCACCACTCAAGCTAACCTGATAGTTTTGGTGATGACCCGTCTTAAAGAGAAGACTCTTCCAATCGGTCCACTCCTTAATAGGCTTACCACTTTGATCATATCCCACTGTAGGCTTTGAGGCATAGTCTTCAATATTATCCTTAGCAAAAGTCTCTGCATCTGTTTCAGACTTACCCTCCTTATAAAGAGCATAGTTCTTCAAGCCAAGGAGCAGCAGTGTACGTCGTTCGTCTCCTCCTAATACTGGACGATAATTAATTGCTACATTAGAGAATCCCCAGTCGCTACGGAAATCGACATGTGTCCTTCCTTTCTTACCACTCTTTGTTGTGATTACAATTACTCCATTTGCCGCACGTGAACCATAAAGAGAAGCTGCAGCTGCATCTTTTATGACAGTGATTGACTCAATATCATTACTGTTAAGAGTTGCAAGTACGTTTGTTCCGGATTCATTATAGTTGCCTTGACCGAAGCCATTGACATCTCCCGATATCATAGGTGTACCATCAATAACATACAAAGGTTCATTACCAGCGTTGATAGAACCCATACCACGGATACGAATATTACTTACAGAACCAGGAGCACCAGATGCACTTGTCACAGTAACACCAGGAACCGAACCTGCTATCTTGTCTTGAACAGAAGCTACAGGCACATCAGACAATTTACCAGGGTCAACGTTAGCAGCAGCTCCTGTAAAGCTTGATTTCTTAAAGTTACCATAACCAGTAACAATAACTTCTTCAAGTGAGCCTGCGTCAGGTTTCATTACCACCTTTATGCCGTCTGAGACTGGTACGAGCTGAGTTTTTAGACCAACATATTGCACACGTAACTGATTCTTTCCAGCAGGTACAATAAGGTGGAATTTACCATCAATGTCAGTGACAGTACCCATCTGTGTGCCAGCTACAAGGATAGAAGCGCCAACGACTGGTAGTCCATCTTCTGAGGAAACTACAGTTCCGCTAATCTCTGTCTGCGCCAGCGCTGTTCCTAAACTTAGGAAGAGGCCGACTAAAAACATCATTAGTCTTTTTTCCATAAATTCTCGCTTTAGTTAATATAATAAATAAACTATTTCAGACCCAAATACTAATAACGTAAGGTATCACAAACTATATGCAAGTAAAGATAGGTGCTTTATTTAACACTTTGCAAAGATAGTGCACCATTTTTAAAGTTCCAAGCAGAAAAGAATATAATTGATTGGTTTTTTACATTTATTAATAATGAGTGGTGATAATATATAAGTTTTTGTATGAAAATAACGTAAATATATTTTATATAGCGTTATAAATATATCGAATTCTAATCGTTACACTTTAAGAAAGTGCTGAATGTTGAATGAACGTTAATTCTTTAAGGTGGGTGAAGAAGGTTTTTACGACTAAATATAAGTAATATTTTCGAATAAAATAGCAGGAAAAAATCAAAGGAAGCGTGGGTGAAATATGCACTTCAGCTCATTTATTTTGAATCATCTTGCTCTTCTAACGTCTTTACAACATCGCATGTAAAGTCAGAAGAGCCCAAATAAAGTCTCTTGCGTATGATAAAAAGGAGGTTCAGACTAATTATTTGGCTCGTTTTTATTACTTTTGTAGTCTTGTAGCATGGATATTTTTAACTTTATCTATAATATAGTATAAGTCTATGAAGTTAACAGAACAGCGTAGTAGTATGCTTCATGGTGTACTGCTGATTACTTTGTTTGCGTGTGCCGCCTTCTATATCGGTGATATGGGATGGGTGAAAGCACTCTCTTTGAGCCCGATGGTTGTTGGTATCATCTTAGGTATGCTTTATGCCAACAGCCTTCGTAACAATCTCCCAGACACGTGGGTGCCAGGTATAGCCTTTTGTGGGAAGCGTGTGTTGCGCTTTGGTATTATCCTTTATGGTTTTCGTTTGACTTTTCAAGACGTGGTTGCTGTAGGGTTACCAGCCATTGTTGTAGATGCGATTATCGTATGTGGAACGATTCTCTTAGGTGTTTTCGTAGGAAGACTATTGAAGATGGACCGTAGCATTGCGCTTTTGGCAGCTTGTGGAAGTGGTATCTGTGGGGCTGCAGCAGTGTTGGGTGTGGATGGAGCTATCCGTCCGAAGCCTTATAAAACAGCTGTGGCTGTAGCGACGGTAGTAATCTTTGGTACACTGTCGATGTTTCTTTATCCTATTCTCTATCGTGCGGGTATATTCGATTTGCCGCCTGCTCAAATGGGAATCTTTGCTGGTTCGACTATTCATGAGGTGGCTCATGTCGTTGGAGCAGGCAATGCGATGGGTGCTGCAGTGAGCAACTCAGCGATTATCGTTAAGATGATTCGTGTGATGATGTTGGTACCTGTATTATTAGTCATTGCCTTCTTTGTTGCAAAGAATGTTGCCGAACGAGAGGCAGAGGGCAACGGTGGTAGTAAGATCAACATCCCTTGGTTTGCTATCCTCTTCCTTGTAGTCATCGGTTTCAATTCCTTGAATTTACTTCCGAAGGCGTGTGTTGATTTCATTAATACGTTTGACACCTTCCTTCTTACCATGGCCATGTCGGCATTAGGGGCTGAAACGAGTATTGATAAGTTTAAGAAAGCTGGCTTTAAGCCTTTCCTCTTGGCCGCTATCCTGTGGTGTTGGCTGATAGGTGGAGGGTATTGTCTCGCAAAGTATGTGGTGCCTTTGATGGGTGTTGGGTGTTGAGTGTTGGGTGTTGATGAAGTGCGCATCTGGGGGAACATGTTTGTTGGGTGATAGGTGTTGAGTGTTAGGTGTTGATGAAGTGCGCATCTGAGGGAACATGTTTGACGACTGATGGGTGTTGAGTGTTAGGTGTTGATGAAGTGCGCATCTGAGGGAACATGTTTGTTGGATGATGTTTGTTGGGTGTTGGGTGTTGATGAAGTGCGCATCAGAGGGAACATGTTTGATGGGTGATGGGTGTTGAGTGTTGGGTGTTGATGAGGTGCGCATCTGAGGGAACATGTTTGGTGGGTGATAGGTGTTGAGTGTTAGGTGTTGATGAAGTGCGCATCTGAGGGAACTTGTTTGGTTGTGGGGTTGGATGATGGATGTAGAATGTTGGTTGTTGATAAAGTGCGCATCAGAGGGAACATGTTTGGTGGGGAGTTTGCTCGGATGCTGTATGTTAAACGATGCGAGGAGGATTTCAGTGGTAGAGTGGGGGATAAGTTGAAATTGTAATATTGTAATGCAAGCAGAATGAAGATGCTATTTAGTATGTTGAAATTAAGTAAGTTTCGATATCTCCTTTCGATAGTTTTGATAATAAGCTGTTATATTAGGTTTACAAGCATACGTGTGATAGCTTAAAAGAAGAGTAATGTTTTTTGTGAGGATAAGACTTCACTTATTTCTCAATCAGCGGTCGGAAGACTTGAGGAAACGTTCCGTGTTTCGCTTGTTGTTGAAGAAAAGCCTTTATATCTGAGAAGTTCTTGTATTTTTCTTCTTGGGAAATCATATCTTTAAGAATGTCATAGCTCCACGGTGCAGGGTAGCTCCAAAGGAGGCTGATGTAACGAGATTGACCGTAATGTTTCTTTTCTTTGGCTGCAGCTTGGCAGATGGTCTTTACATACCATTCAAAGTCTGGGTCCTCCCACGTCTTAAGCAGCCAATAAGCTTGGTCGGTCATTCGTCCATTCTTCTTCAGATCGCGCTTCAGAAACTTATTGATTCGAGCGATATCGTTCTTGTTCTTGTATCGAGCGAGGAACATCAAAACCTCATCATTGCCTTTGTCAGCCTCTTTGATGATGGTTGGGTAATAGGATTTGAGTGGTTGGAGGTCCTGAAGGAAGGCTTCTTCATATCCATATTTCTTCATATAATCAAAGAACACTAAGCTGTCAATGGCTGCTTGCTGTTGTTCAGGCAGGTCCTCGTCTACGTTACGATAGTAGACGCTGAGAATAGAACGGTGGAAGGGAACTTTGAATTCTTCTTCAGAGCTTGATATACAGTTTACTTTTGTTGTGTCGTTTATAGCCTGTTTAAGAATGTTGAATATTTGCCCATTGGGTTTTTCCAACAGGATTTTGAATGCCCAAAGACGTGTGATAGGGGAAGGACTTGTTTGGGCAATCTCAGCCAACTGGTCGCTTGTAGCGTTGTAGCGCAATGAGTCAGCATAATCAAATTGCATTAAACGATAACGATTTGAGAAGCCTGCAGTCTCTTCCTCAGAAAAGAAAGTTTCTTTGTTTAAGGCGTCAAGAGCCATTCTAAGCGTTTTAAGCGACTCTTCCGTTTGTGGTCTTCCACTTCTGACAGTACGTCTTTCCTTTAGATATCTGTCGTACAGCGGTTGGAAGATAGGAGGGATAGGACCTTCCTTTGCATACTGTATAAAGTGTTCCTTTATTTCGTGAATGTTACTATATCTGTCTTTACCAGAAAGGATATTCTCGAGAAGTTGGTAGCTCCAAGGTGCAGGATACTGCCAAAGAAGAGGGAAATACTCTCTTACGCTAAAGTAATCTGGTTTACCAATAACGGCTTGACAAACGCTTTTTGCGTATTCTTCAAAGTCTGGTTTGCCCCATTCTTCGAGGATTTCACGGGAATCGTATGTCAGTCGCTTGTTCTCCTCAAAGTCAGCTTGCAGCAACTTACTGATACGCTCTCGGTCGTTAGGATTCTTATATTTGATGAGCAATGGCAGGACTTCTACCTGTCCGTTGTTGGCAGCTTCGACAGCAGTTGCATAATATTTCTGTCGGGGTTTGAAGTGTTTGAGTATTCCATAGGAATATCCGTAACGCTTCATATAGTCGAAGAAAGCTAAACTGTCAATCGCCTCTTGCATTTCTGGTGTCTGACTATTCACTTGATCAAAATAGTAGAGGGAGAAAGCTCTGAGGTTATAAGGTTCCTTGCTATATAAACAATAACTCATCTGCTCAGTCTCTGTGGTGTCATTGATAGTTGCTTTCAGGACATCATAGACTTGCTTGTGAGGTTTCTCTAACAAGATTCTTAACGCCCAAAGACGAGTGGCAGGATTAGGATTTGTCTTAGCTATCTCGGCTAACTGGTCTGGTGTGGCATGACGGCGCAGCCAATCTGCGTAGTCATATTGTTTAGAGCGATGATGTTCTGGACCGAGTACGTAGGTAACAGCAAAGATATCATACTTGTTTATGGAGTCGATAGCCATCTGAATGCTGTCTGGGATCTCGTACACATCAGTCTTACCACTTCTGAAGCTACTGCCAAGAAGGGTTATAGAGAGGAGTGTTGCAACAAGGCAAACTGGTTGTTTAAGGTTGAACTTTTTAATTCTTTGAACTGTGAGCATAGAACTTTGAACTTTATGATTTGAACTTCGAACAACTACGAATGGCACTAATGGCACGAATCCTTATTGTTCTTTGAACTTTATGATTTGGGTTTATAGCTTTTTCTTTTCTCATAGTAGGTAATCATCATTATGAATTACTATTCTTGTTTTCCAGTCAGTGTATAGCCGAGTCGGACGTTAAGTCGGTGGGCAAGTTGTTTTATCTTCTTCCGTTCGGGTTCTATTGTGTCGTCGCGAAGCTGTTCGATGACACGGATAGGGGCAATGGTGTCGCTGGGCAATGGGTCTTCTTGTATTTCGGAAGGGCAGTAGAAAGCGATGACATTTAGCGACTCATAGACCTTGATAGAGTCGGGATTGCTGTAGCTATAGAATGCAACTCTCCTTTCTGTCAGCTCGCTAACCTTGTAAACAGCCGTCATGTTGTTGTCGAAGAAGTCGTATCTGTATCGCCTTGCAAGGTAATCACCATCTTTACAAAAGTAGGTGGAGGGGAGAAAAATGTCGCCTCCAATGACTTGAAGGAAAATAGCAATTAACCACAGAGCAATGCCTATCAGCGCACTGTAAAGGCGTATCACCAACTTCCTTTTGCTTTTCCGTGCTGCAATCATCAGTGCAATGGGTGACAGAAGAGCAGCCCAGATAGGTATGTAAGTCAGTCCCCAACGTAGGTGTACGTCTTCGGGTAACAGGATATAGATCAGTCCACAGAGGAATATTGCACCAAGGTGTAAACCCATTGCAAGCGATAGTTCTTTGCGTTGAACAAAGTCCTTTATCCTATTCCATTGCGGCTTTTGCATATTGTTAAAGTTAGTTATGGGACAAATTTACGTTTTTCTACATTAATAAGCAAGTATTTGTGGCTCTACTGTAATTAGTGTGAGTTAACATATGTCTAGACCACCATAGAAGAATAGAATCGCTATCCGATAGCGTTCGGCAGTACCATATCCTCTGCCGATGGTCTTGATTTCTTCATACTGACTACAAAGATACGAATTTCGTGCCGCTTAATGCGGGATACGGCATGTTAATTCACACTAAATCCCGCAGAACCAAAAAACATAAAAACAATGAAAACAAAGAGATTTATAAATGGTCTTGTACTTGCTTTCAGTGCAGTCGTGACCATGTTGTTCGTGGGTTGTAACCCAGAACACCCAGAGAATGAGAAAGAAAACAAACTCCATGAAGACCCTGTTCGTGCTGTCTTTACACTGCAGGAAGGTACGCTCAACAATGCTTCTGCTTTCGACAATACACCAAAGATGGCTAACTTACTCACCAACTGCTCGTCAGTTGAAGGAGGAGGCATGGCTGCCAACCATCGTTGTGCCGATGAATATCTATATGGATAGTGATGAGCGCGACCTTGGTGAAAAGGTTTTTGATACTAAATTAGATAACATAAGCAACGATGCAAAGGATTATTCCGAGAGCAACCTGGTGTCAATTCGTTCACTGATGGATACCTTTGGACTAACCGATATCAAAACAGCTGTTCTCGATTTCTGGTGGAATGTCAAGGGAGATAGCGGACACGACGATGCTGGTTTCTGGTTTTAATCGGGATAATTAATGTTTTATACTTGCCTCTCTTGATACTGATAGAGGTGGAAATAATATGGGAGACAGAAAGTAATGATATGCTTTCTGTCTTCTGTATTTCTGCATCATTGTAAAAATCTTTCACATTCTCGATTTCAAAACATCATCTTTATTCATCTTAACTTCATAGTGACTTCGTAGTGTGAGGGGGTATTCTTTGTGGCAGTTATTGTAGTTGGATTTTTTTTACGATAGGCAGACAGGCTCGAGGGGGTATGATAATATAATCAATATCGCCTGTCCCTCTTATGTTATAGTGGGGCTTCTCTTAATGCTGAGGTCGTATTATTTGCCAGAAAAGACGTATAGAATACCTTTGACGGGGTATTCTACATATAAGGGTAACAGCATTTACTTTAGGTTTAAGGGGTATGCCACAAAGCGGACTTACTCACTTTCGGGCTATGACCTCACGAATATTTGTGAGCGATATGATGTGGAATTATACCTAAAAGAACCACTCCCAACAGTTTATTATGTGTGCGGAATAAGCCTTTGCAAGCGAGATAGTATTTCTAAATAGTTGATTTATTTCGGTAGTTATTTCTCCTCTTTATTCGATATGACACCTGTGACGGATGCAGAAAAGGCTCTTCTTCGTTTGAGAACATGCCCTTCAAGGGGCAAGAAGAGGCTCTTCTTGGGGCAAGAAAGGCGTCTTCTCCAATGCTGTTTGTAATGTATTGATTTGTTGAGGATTACAAGTTTGGTTTCAGACGATAGCTTGGTCTTACTTTGATGATGTTTTGTTAGATTTTATGTCATAATTTTTCTGAGTCTTCAGTGTTTAGGAGTGATTTTCTCTCTCACAGTGTTTAGAACGCAAGGGGTTCGTTGGAATTTTTCTCTCTCACAGATTTTCACAGATGAACAGAAGCCTTTCTGCGAACAGGGAGAGCAAGCAGAGAAGAACTGGCCCCTCCCCCGTCCCCTCCCCCGAAGGGCTACTCTTTATACACATCTCTGTTTAACAAAAAAACTTTTAATAAAAGAGTGCGATATAAACAGAATTTAAGAGATTTAATTACTAAAAATCAATGATTTCAGTATTATACAATATAATTCTTATCACAAATTTTAAGTTAATTGAGATGTGTATAAAGAGTAGCCCCCGAAGGGAGGGGCGTGATCACCGAGATACCCCTATGGCTAATCATCAACACCCAACATTGAACACCCAACACCCATCTTTAGCTGTAACGCTCTGTGTTTTCGGTTGACTTAATGTCTCCGTGCACCTTTGTGAAATCTGTTCTTCTGTGTAGTTCTGTGAGAAAAAGAATAAAGTGAGAACATGAGAAATAGCGGCCCCTCCCCCTTCCTCTCCTTCGAAGGGAAGGGGCTTGATCACCATGATACCCCTATGATTAATCATCAACAGCTAACATACATCATCCAACAGCCATCGGAGATCTTACCCCATGCTCTTCTCCGAATGGAGAAGGTTGTGATTACTGAGGATATCTCTCTTCGCTGCTTGTGTTGTGATGGATTCTCTCTTGACTACAAAGACGGATATAAGGATGGGCGGCAGAATGATTAAGATATCATTCGAAAGGTGAGATGAAACAAAAAAGGCTGAACCTCTTTCGAAGTTCAGCCTTATCTTTATACTTGTAATCACGCTTATACGAAGCTGATGACACCCTCAACAGTGCCCTCTTGGCTATCGTTGTCTTCAGCATCCTGCTCAGGAGTACTGATGCGCTTGATGTCCTTAATCATCTGTTTAGTTCGTTTGTAAGTAGGAGTGTTCTCTACAGCAAGGATAACATCCTCGTTGTCGAGTTCATCCGCAGTAAAACGATAGATGTGTGGACGGTGCTTGTATTGAGAGTTGTTATTGTCTTTGTAGAAACGGTCACGACGATCACGACGCTCGGCCGCCTTCTCCTCCTCCTCAGCAAGTCGAGCAGCATCCTCTTGAGTCTGCTTCTTGATATGGCTACCCATACCATCAACATCCTCGATACCGAAGCCTGTTGCAAGGATAGTAACCTTAACCTTCTTATCAAGTTCAGGGTCGATAGCAAGTCCCCACTTTAACTCAAAGTCTGCACTAAAGTGGTTCATGAACTCTGTCACATCGCCCATCTCCTCCATTGTCAAGCCAGGGTTGTCTTTGTCGTCACTGTTGAAGTTGATAGAGAGCAGAATCTTCTTTGACTTATAAACATCGTTATCATTGAGCAATGGAGAGTTGAGGGCATCCTCAATCGCCTGCTTCACTCGTCCTTCACCTTCTCCGTAGCCAGTAGACATGATAGCCACACCACCATCTTTGAGGACAGTCTTGACATCGTTGAAGTCGAGGTTCATGATACCATGCACTGTGATAATCTCAGCAATACTCTTAGCTGCAACACTCAGGGTGTCGTCTGCTTTGCGAAAACCATTGAGCAAGCTCAGCTCTGGGTAGATTTCTCTCAGGCGTTCGTTGTTGATAACGAGTAGCGCATCAACATGTTTTGCCATCTCTTCAACGCCATCCAAGGCCTGATCAATCTTCTTAGCACCCTCGAAACGGAACGGGATAGTAACGATACCAACGGTGAGGATACCTAATTCCTTACTGATACGTGCGATGACAGGAGCAGCACCCGTACCCGTACCACCACCCATACCAGCAGTGATAAACGCCATCTTCGTACCATCATTGAGCATGTTTTTGATATCCTCGCTTGTATCTTCTGCCGCTTGGCGTGCACGTTCAGGGCGGTTTCCAGCACCAAGTCCTTCATCACCCAATTGCAGGTGCACTGGAACAGGAGAGTCGTTGAGGGCTTGTGCATCTGTGTTGCAGAGAACGAAGGTCACGTCGTGGATACCTTCTCTGTACATGTGGTTCACAGCATTGCCGCCACCACCACCGACACCAATGACCTTGATGATGCTATCGGCTACATCGCCATCACCGAAGTCTAATATATCCATTTTATTATTGTTGTCTGCCATAACAGTCTGTTATCTATGTTTATGATCAATATTCATTTTCTTGTGTACAGGAGAGAAGAGCGTTTACTCGTCGTCTTCTTCTGCCATAATCTTCTTAACGAACTCCTTAGATTTGTGTGTGAACTTGTTCCAGAAGCTATTGCGACGCTTCTCCTCTTCAAGTTCGCGCTCTCTTGCTTCCTCTTCCTCACGTAGTTTGCGTTCTTCCTCCTCACGTTTACGACGTTCAGCTTCCGCCTTCTTTTTCTCTTCTGGAGTAGGAACGATGCCCTGACCTTGTCTTGCAGCAGTAGAAGGAGTGTAAGGTTGTTCGATAGGAGTGGCTACAGCAATCTCTTCATTATTAAAGAGATTGGTCTGTGCAGGGTTGTATTCAGCGCCAGCACAGTTCATATCACCCTTAGCAAGCAGCCCGAGAATAGTATTCATGTTACCATTTCTTGCAGTGATATCCGCATTGCTTGAAGAGATAGTATGCGTGACAAAGTTCGCTTTACGTATCTTGTCGATATGAGTAGTATTGCGCATGCAACGTTCAATGTTCTTGAGATTCATGCCGCCACCTGTAAGGATGATACCACCAAGAAGTTTGTCAGCATATTCAGAAGGTACTTGATACCACACGTTCTCAACGATCTCATTGATACGAGCTTCTACTATCTCAATGAACTTACGGCTGTCAACAGAGCGTTCAGCGTCGATAGAATACTTTAATGTATTATCGATATCGTTGTTCTCAGTAAAGGCAGAACCATACTTAAGCTTCATAGCCTCAGCATCCTTCTCCTCCATCTGTAGACTTGCGATGTCCTTTGTGATATTGTTACCGCCCAAAGGAATGACAGCCAAGTGGCGAAGGATATTCTTATAGTAGACAGATACCGTAGTTGTATCAGCGCCAAAGTCGACCAGTACACAGCCACCACGCTTCTCAGCCTCGCTCAATACCGCATCAGCCAAGGCCAAAGGAGCAAGATACATCTCAGCGATAGAGATGCCAGACTTCTCAAAGCTGTTGTTAAGATTATCGTAGAAAGCCTTGCGCCAAAGGATGTTAAGGAAATTACCTTCAAGTCGAGAAGCCTTAATACCTACTGGGTCGAGAGAGTACTGATTGTCAACTTTATACTCCTGAGTGGCAGCATCAAGGATCTCCTGGTCCGGATACGTCATGTTACGATTGGCATCCATCAACTCATTAATCATGTCAGAAGTAATGATAGTATCGGTTGGTAAGTCCTTTACTATGACGTTGCGAACGCTTCGTATGGACTGTCCTCCTACGCCAACGTAGACTTGAGAGATTTCATACTTCAGTTGTTTTCTTAGTTTGTTGATAATGCTGGTGAGGCACTGTCCGGTCTTATCGATGTTGTAAACGACACCCTTACGAATACACTGTGTAGCGTCTTCCTTTACAACAGCAAGTACGGAGATGCTGCCGTCAAGGTTTTTCTTGCCAGCAATACCCGTAATCTTTGATGAGCCTAATTCAATGGCTACTATAAACTCTGCCATATTCGTTAAGTATTTTGTTGCTTATTTATATTCTCTAAATTGTTAGCTATTTATTCTGTCAGACCGTCGGAAGCATTCTCTTGTCGCTTCACTTCCGTACGAGCCTTCTCTCTTTCCTCCTCTTCTGTGCGTTGTACGTCTTCTACCTTTTCAGACTTAGCTTTCTTAATAACCTCGTCTTCTTCAGCCTTCTCAGCTTTTTCGTCACGTTTCCTACAGATGATTTGGTTGTCGAACTCAATGTCTATGTAAGAATACTTGTTCCATCCAGCTTGTGAGAGTCCATATCGATAGAACTTCTCTAAGCGTGATAACTTCTTTGTCACAAAGACATTGATATCATGTTTACGTTTCCATGGACCATTGTTCTTAGGCAGATAACCCATGAAAATGATGTGATTACCGACGCGGGGGACTAATTCGATCCCTCTGTCAGGCAGTACGTTAATCTGTTCTATCTGGTTGAGCCATAATGGAGAGGCATTGATAGCCATTGCCAAAGGGGCTATATACAGACGTGCAAAATTGTTGTCTATATTACCAGTAGCGATAATCAAGTCGCTTGTGTACTTAGAGTTAGGAAGTATCCCTCCGTTATCATCAAGATAGTAGTCAGCCCCAGTATTACTCTTGATGCGTATAATCGGCATACGTTGCGTAATTTGGATATTGACCTGACCATCTTTTGTTATGTAGCACTGCGCTGTCTTGATAAAAGGTCCCACCTTTAATGCTTCCTCAATGTGGCGAGGATTGATGTCCTTTACCTTCTTATTAAGCGGATAGAGGTTTACCTTCTTTAGTATCTGCTTGATTTCTTCTGCGGTAAGAAAGCCTGCGTTATTCGAGTCGGAGATGTTGATGTTCACTTGGGTACATAGCTCTTTACTCTCATCAGGCTTGTTCCATGAGGTAACAGCCACGATGAGATAAATAGCCAGTAGGAAGTCCATCGTAGTGATGATTATCTTTTTCCACCGAATGCGCATATCTATTCTCTCTTACTTACAGTGTTCTACGTTCTTATATTACTTCTTGTTGAGTATTTCTGCAATCTGTGGGACATAGTTATCGAGATTGCCTGCACCCAAAACGACCAACACATCGAAGTCTCTTGACCCTACAAAGTTAAGTACATCATCCTTCTGTATCATCTGCTTCTTGACATCTGGACGCAGATTATCGTAGATGAGTTTACTTGTCACACCTGGGATAGGTTCTTCACGAGCAGGGTAAATCTCGGTCAAAACGACCTCATCAAAATGACTGAGCGCATCAGCGAACTCTTTGTAGAAATCGCGTGTGCGAGTATAAAGGTGAGGTTGGAAGATGACAGTAACCTTCTTGTCTGCATAGAGTTCCTTCAGACTCTTCGCACTCTGTAGTATCTCCTTTGGATGATGCGCATAGTCAGAGAGGAAAACATGATTGTCGTTCTTAATCTTAAAGTCGAAACGGCGGTCAACACCACCGTAGGTCTTCATGCCATTGCGAAGCTCTTCGGCAGTACAACCATTGAGTTGTGCCATAGCCATAGCAGAGATACCATTCTCTATGTTGATAGGAATAGGTTGTCCAAGCTCTACATCCTTTACGTTCTCGATAGGGGAAACGAAATCAAAGGTGATAGTTCCGTTTGCAATTCGTATGTTCTCAGCATGGAAATCACCCTCGTCACGACTGTATTCATAGGTTCTTACCCCCTCTTGTACGTTCGGTTTCATCTCTAAGTCCTTATGGATAATGAGTGCACCACCCTTTTTGATGAGTTCTGTATAATGACGGAAACTCTCAAGATAAGCCTCCTTAGTACCATAGATATCCAAATGGTCGGGGTCGGTAGAGGTGATAACGGTCATCCAAGGGCGCAGCCAATGGAACGAGCGGTCGAACTCATCGGCCTCAATGACGACAAAGTCGCTGTGGTCAGAGAGGATGTAGTTGGTGCCATAGTTCTTAGAGATGCCCCCAAGGAAGGCATTACAGTCTAAATGACTCTGGTGCATTAGGTGTGCGCACATACTTGACGTGGTCGTTTTCCCATGTGTTCCTGCAAAGCAAAGACCCTTGTGTGTGCGGGTAAGAGTACCTAACACTTGTGCACGTTTCTGTATCTCAAAGCCGTTCTCACGGAAATAAACCAGTTCAGCATGCTTAGCTGGGATGGCAGGGGTGTAGACAACCAACGTAGACGATGGTTCTTTACAGGCTGCTGGGATAAGTTCAACATTCTCTTCATAGTGAATGTTCATCCCTTCTTTCTCCAGTGTGTGTGTGAGTTCGGATGGTGTTTTGTCATATCCCGCCACTATCAACCCTTTATGAAGGAAATAGCGAGCTATAGCACTCATACCGATGCCACCCGCACCAACGAAGTAAACTGATTTAATATCTTTGAGTTCCATGTGTTATATATTCTTTTTCTATCTTTTGTTTGATGGCAGCTTTGTGTTTCACTACCGTTTCTTGCATTGCTATTGGGTGAGTATGTGTATTAAGCCTTTATGAGTTTGATAACCTCATCAGCAATAATCTCAGCAGAGTCTTTCAGCCCCATCTTCTTAACATGCTCACTTAGACTTGCTAACTTCTCGTCATTTGTGATCGTCTCAAGGGCAAGCTTTATCAATGTGTCAGGTGCTTCAGCATCCTTTACACAGAGGGCAGCATCTTTGTTGACTAACGCCATAGCGTTCTTGGTCTGGTGGTCTTCTGCCACATTAGGACTCGGAACTAAGATAACTGGCTTGCCAATGAGTTGGAACTCACTGATAGAACTTGCGCCAGCGCGGCTGATAACGAGGTCAGCAGCCTTATAAGCAGCTCCCATATCACTGATGAAATCCATTATCTTGAGGTTGGGTAATTCCTTACCCTTCATCGAATCCAATATCTGTTGATGGTAGAATTTACCAGTCTGCCAGATGAATTGTACGTCTGACTGTGCTATTAGGTCGAGGTGCTCGATGACAGAACGATTGATGGTCCTTGCTCCCAGACTACCACCCACAAGTAGGATGGTCTTTTTGTTAGGGTTGAGACCGAAGCTCTCGCGTGCCTCTTCGATAGATAGTGGGGTAGAGAGGACGTTCTGTCGGACAGGGTTACCCGTCATGATAATCTTGTCTGCAGGGAAGAAACTGTCCATTCCTTCGTAAGCAACACAAATCTTTTTCACACGCTTCGCCAATAGCTTGTTCGTTACCCCAGCGTATGAATTCTGTTCTTGGATAAGACATGGAATGCCCATCTTGGCACATTCGTAGAGTGTTGCACCACTGGCATAACCACCAACACCCACAGCAACCTGTGGTTTGAAGTCTTTAATGATGCGACGAGCCATACGAAGACTCTTCCAAAGCTTGTAGAGTACTTCAAAGTTCTTTAACTTGTGTGCACGGTCGAAGCCTTTGATAGGTAGACCTTTTATCTCATATCCTGCGGCAGGGACGCGTTGCATTTCCATACGACCATCTGCGCCCACAAAGAGAATCTTCGCTTCTGGGTGCTTCGCTTTGATGGCGTTGGCAATAGACACAGCCGGAAAGATATGTCCTCCCGTACCGCCACCGCTGATGATTATTCTTAATTCCTCGTCCATGTGTAATCTTCTTTATAACTTACAAAGGTAATCATTTTTTTTATCTTCGCTCAACTTTACCCTTCCTTTTTATTTTTCTCTGTCAATTAGACAGTTGCGTGAGAAAGATTTTCGGCTGAACTCTTATCTTCCTTCTTCTTCTTTGCAGAGCGACTTACGCTTAGTATGACACCAATGTAGATACAGTTTATTATCGTTGAGGTACCACCCTTACTAATGAGTGGTAGAGGTTGTCCTGTTACAGGGGCTAATCCAACAGCTACTAACATGTTGAATAGGGCTTGTGTAACCAAGAGGAAGGCTATTCCCATTGCTAAGAACGCTGGGAAAGTGTTCTCACATCTGTTGGCGATGATACCCGTTCTGAAGAGAAGGATGATATAGAGTAAAGCCACAAAGATAGCTCCTTCGATTCCCATCTCCTCTATGATGATAGCATAGATGAAGTCGGAGAAAGCCTGTGAGAGGAAATCTCGCTCGTTGGAATTGCCTGGTCCTTTTCCTAAAACATCTGATGAAGCGATGGCAATGTTGGCATGTGCGACCTGTGCATCCTTATCCAAATCGTAGTCTTTAGGTGCTACATATTCATTATTAAAGAATTTCTTTATACGAGCCTTCCATGTGTCAGCACGGTGAAGCGTTTTCCCAATGAAGCCAGGTGACTCTTTCGGCTGTGCTGCCACCGTCTGTTCCGTAAGGTTCTGTTTGTCGGGTAGATCGTCTTCCACCTTCTTGTCATCACCAACCAACATCACTAAGGATAATGCTAAGACGCCAAATAAGGCAATGATGCCTACCAATCGACCTAATTGCTTGAGTGGAACTCTCCCTACAAACATCATCAGAATAACCGTCAGGGCAATGAGCATCGCCGTAGAAAGGTTCTCAAAGAGAATCAAAAGAATGATACCACTTGAGAGTAACATGATGTATTTGAAGGCTTTACGGTCTGCTCCGTGATCTGTTTGCATAGCACTAAGCACCTGTGCAACCGCTAATACCAATGCACCTTTGGCTAATTCGGAGGGTTGAAATTGTAGACCTGCAAGCGTAATCCATCTGTTTGCGCCATTTGTTGTTTGTCCTGCAACAAGCACCCAGATAAGCATTAGTGTCGAGAAGATAAGTACGATGGGCGTTATGAGCTTGAAATAGCGACACTTAATATTAAGTACAAACACCATCAAGACGATACCAACGATAAGAATACTGCAATGATAGATGATAGGACTCCAGTAGTTTCCTTTTGTGAACGACAGTGAGCTTGAAGCCGAGTAGACCTCAACGATACTGATGATACATAGGAAGAAGAAGACCATCCAGATTACTTTGTCTCCTTTAAATATGTTACTGAGAGATTTATTCTTCATTGTTTTGTTGTTCCTTATGGGATTTATTAGTCCAATTAGTCTTATTGGCCCAATTTAGTCTTATTAGCCCAATTAGCCAGATAAGTCTTTTCCTACAATGCTCTGACATAACTCTTGAACTGCTCGCCACGGTCTTCCATATTCTTAAAGAGGTCGAAGCTTGCACAACATGGGCTTAAAAGGACGGTATTGCCAGGCTTTGCTAATTCAGCACAAGCCGTCACACAATCCTTCATTGAGTGCGTGTCACGAACAGGAATACCGAGGCTATCGAAGTTGTCATGGAGTTTTTTATTATCAGCACCAAGGTAGACAAGTCCAATACACTTCTGCTTTACTAAGTCTTTAAGTACGCTGTAGTCGTTACCTTTGTCCTTACCACCAAGGATAAGAACGGTAGGTGTGTTCATACTCTCAAGTGCATACCAGCATGCATCAACGTTAGTTGCCTTTGAGTCGTTGATGTATTGCACACCAGCCACCTTGCAGACCTTCTCTAATCTATGCTCTACACCAGGGAAATCGCTCAGACTCTTGCGGATGTTCTCTTTCTTTATACCACTGATGTCTGAGGCAATGCCGGCAGCAAGAGAGTTATAGATATTGTGCTTACCAGTCAAGGATAGGTCCTCTTGCTCCATGTTGAAGGGTTCAGGTTGCTCTATGGTGTATTGTCCCTCTTCGATATATCCAATGCTTCCCTTCTCTTTTAATTCAGAAAAAGGATAGCATACAGCATGCACATCAAACTTCTCTAACTCCTTCTTTATTACAGGGTCATCATTCCAATAGATGAAGCTGTCCTCCTTTGTCTGGTTCTGAATGATGCGCATCTTGGCATCGGCATAGTTCTCAAACTTATAGTCATACCGGTCCAGATGGTCGGGAGTGATATTGAGAAGGATAGCAATGTTTGCACGGAAGTCGTACATGTTGTCTAATTGGAAGCTACTTAACTCAATGATATAATACTCATGTGGGTCTTCCGCAACCTGTAATGCAAGGCTGTTACCTATGTTTCCAGCCAATCCAGCATCGTATCCTGCATCCTTAAAGATATGATAAATGAGGCTTGTTGTAGTGGTTTTACCATTACTTCCAGTGATACAAATCATCTTAGAATTGGTATAACGACCAGCAAACTCTATCTCGCTGATGATATGTGTACCTTGTTCCATCAGCTTCTGAACCATCGGTGCCTCTTTAGGAATACCCGGACTCTTAATGACTTCGTCTGCATTAAGAATCTTTTCTTCTGTATGCTGTCCTTCTTCCCATTCTATGCCACGCTCGTCAAGCATCTTCTTATACTTGTCCTTAATGGCAGACATGTCTGAAACAAAGACGTCGAAGCCTTCTTTCTTAGCCAATACAGCTGCGCCAGCTCCACTCTCACCGGCTCCAAGTATTACGATTCTTTTCATATGTCTTTTCTTTCCTTACTCTATACAAATGAAATGTTATTGTTTGATGGGCTGTTAACTGTCATCTGATAGTTTGTTGTTTATTCTTTTGAATACGCCTCAATAGTGTGGTGCTAAATGCGGACTCCTATCGTGTCAGTGAACTATACAGCTCTCGTTAACGCCCTATACACCTCTTCTTTACCTTATCTTAAGTGTGATGATAGTCATTGCAGCGAGGATGATAGTCACAATGATGAAACGTAAGGTAATCTTACTCTCATGGATAGCACTATGTGGCTTCTTTAAGAGATACTTACATTCTGGGTCGAGTTGACTGTCTTGTGTGCGGAAGTTATCGTGGATAGGGGTGCGTTTGAAGATACGTTGTTTAACTCCTTTACGTTTTCCTAACTTGTAGTACCACACTTGAACGATAACGCTTAAGCTCTCAACAAAGAACACACCACAGAGGATAGGGAGCATCAACTCCTTGTGAATGATGATAGCACCTACTGCTATGATACCGCCAATAGTAAGACTTCCTGTGTCGCCCATGAATACCTGTGCAGGATAAGCATTATACCAAAGGAAGCCAATCAGGGCACCTATGAAGGCCATAAAGAATACTACCAACTCTTCAGAACCTGGTATATACATGATGTTCAGGTAGGCGGCGTATTGTATATGACTACTTACGTAGGCTAAGATACCCAATACGACACCTATGATTGCGGAGTTTCCTGCGCACATCCCGTCCATTCCGTCATTGAGGTTGGCACCATTAGAGACGGCTGTAACGACGAAGATGGTCATAAGAACAAACAGTATCCAGCCTCCTGCAGTCTTGTAGGGACCTAAGAAGCCCATAATCTCTGAATAGTCGAGATTATGTAGTTTGACAAACGGGATGGTTGTCTTTAGCGTTTTCTCAGCTTTTGCCTCATGCTTGATGACGATTTCTTTACCATTCTGGTTGGCTACTTCAAGGTTCAAGTTAGCTTTAACGTCAGGAGAAGCCCAAAGAACCAAACCTACGATAAGCCCGATAGTTACCTGTCCGATAATCTTGTATTTACCCTTCAAGCCTTCCTTGTCATGCCGAAATATCTTGATAAAATCGTCCATACCACCGAGGAATCCCAGCCATACGGTCGTTATAATCATTAACAACAGATAGATGTTACGTAGTCTACCTAACAAGACAACTGGAATCAGCAGTGCAACGATGATGATGATACCACCCATTGATGGTACACCAATCTTCTTGACGCCGAATGGGTCAATCTGTGCATCTCGTTGAACCTCTGTTATCTGTTTCTTCTTGAGGTATTTTATAAACCGTTCTCCAAACCATGCAGAGATGATAAGGGCTAATATCATTGCCAAGATAGAACGGAAACTGATGTATCCCCATAGATGGGAACCACTGATACCGAACTGGTCAAGCCAACGGAAGATATAATACAGCATGTTATTTCTTTTTTTATTTATTCTTATTAGATGGTGTTCTTTAAATCAAAACAGCATTGTTGCTTATTTGATTCCAAAGATTTCACGGATGACCTCATGGTCATCGAAATGATGTTTCACACCATTTATCTCTTGATAGTTCTCATGTCCCTTACCTGCAACAAGGATAACATCACCCTTCTTCGCCATCATTGCTGCTGTACGGATGGCTTCCTTGCGGTCGACGATAGTAAGAACTTTCTTGCGTTGTGTCGTGTCCAGACCTGCGAGCATATCTTCGATGATAGCTTGTGGCTCTTCGTCACGAGGGTTGTCACTTGTCAGGATGACAGTGTCACTTTGCTTTACTGCTTCCTGTGCCATCAATGGACGCTTACCTTTGTCACGGTGTCCACCAGCGCCACAGACCGTGATGACATGTCCACCTTTACCATCAAGTACGTCGTGAATAGCGTTGAGTACATTCTCTAATGCGTCTGGAGTATGAGCATAGTCGACAACAGCAGTGAAGCCTTCTGGTGATTGGATAGGTTCCAATCGACCGTTAACACTCTTCAGCGTACTCATTGCAATCAGTATCTCTTCAGGCTTCTTACCTAACATGATGGCTGCTCCATAGACAGCAAGAAGGTTGCTTACATTGAATTTACCAATGAACTGTACGCCCACTTCTTTACCATCAATCTCAAGGTACATACCCTCGAAGTGACACTCCAATATCTTTGCACGGAAGTCTGCCATGCGTTTGATAGAATAGGTCTTGACGGTTGCTTTGGTATTCTGAACCATTATCATACCGTTCTTATCATCGGCATTGGTGATGGCAAAGGCATTCTTAGACAGGCCATCGAAGAACATCTTCTTTGCATTACGATAGTTTTCGAATGTCTTATGATAGTCGAGATGGTCACGAGTGAGGTTGGTGAAGATGCCACCAACAAAGTCTAATCCCCCAATACGATGCTGGTGAATGGCATGACTTGAACACTCCATGAACGCATACTCGCATCCTCCGTCAACCATCTTGGCAAGAAGACAGTTGAGTTCTATGGGGTCTGGTGTGGTATGACTGGCTGGGTATTCCTCATCATTGATATAGTTACATACCGTAGAGAGCAACCCCACCTTATAACCGAACTCTCGGAACACCCTATATAATAAGGTAGCAATAGTCGTCTTACCATTTGTTCCAGTCACACCAACCAATTTTAGCTTGTGTGAAGGGTCTCCATAGAACATTGTGGCAACCTTGCCAGCATCCTCTTCAGTTGAAGCTACTTGAATGTATGTTACCTTATCATCCAATACCTCTGGCATGTCTTCGAGTAAGATGGCAACGGCTCCCAATTCAATAGCTTTGCTAATGAACTTATGTCCGTCTACTTGAGTTCCTTTCATTGCGATGAATAGATGGCCATTCTCAATCTTGCGGCTATCAATATTCACACCTTTAATCTCAATGTCTACATCACCTTTGTAAGCGATGGGCTTTACATTTGTAAGTAGTTTACTTAACTTCATATCTTTGTTCTATTCTTATTCGTTCTTTATAATGTAAGTAGAATTATCCCTTTGAGCGTTTCCTTATCCCATTCTTAGTTCACAGCGCATGCCTTTCTTTACTTTCTCTCCTGGTGCAAGACTCTGTTGGATAACGCGACCTCTACCAATGATGATTGCTTTTATCCCATGTGTCTCCATCAGATAAACCGCATCACGAGCTCCCATACCATGTACGTCTGGTACAAGGTGGGCTTTTGATAGGTTTTCCTTTTGGAAGGATAGCGTCTTACTATTCGTTATTGTCTTTCCCCAAATAGGATTTCCGAAAGGTAGGGAACCGTTCCATCCGTTTGTAATGTTAAAGCCAAGCGCATTTAACACGTAGTCGGTCGCTAATAGATTACCTGTCTTTGCGGTTGGAATGAGGATAGATTCCTTGTCACGTGCGTCTGTTACGTTTAGTTTCAGACTCTGTGCCATAATGCCTTCAGCAATATGATGGAACACAACTCCACTCATTCCACCTCCCGAAGCAGGCAGACCTGTCTTCTGAATGCAGACGATACAGCTGTATCGAGGGTTATTTGCAGGGAAGAAACCCGCAAAGCTCAGCAGATAGTTGGTACCTCCCGTCTTATAGCCTAAGGCACCCTTTGACATCTGGGCAGTACCCGTCTTACCCGCGACAAGGAACTTGTCTGAACCAGCTTTCTTACCCAAACCTTCTGATACTACCTCCGTCAATATTCGGGTAATCTGTTTTATCGTACTTTCCTTTGCTATATGCTCTTTTAACACCTTTGGAGGATTGTTATAGATGACCTCGCCATTCTTCAAAATCTGCTTTACAAAGCGTGGTTGCATCAGCTTTCCTCCGTTAGCGATAGCGTTATAGAAGGCAATAGTTGATATTGGAGGTATCTGTGTCTCGTAGCCGATACTCATCCATGGAAGGGCCGTAGCGCTCCAGTTGACATATTGGCCACGGCTGTTCTTACGTGGCATACGAATCCTTGCAGGGGAATATCCGACAATAGGAATATGGAAATCTGTAGCAAGTCCGAGGTCGTAGATGCCTTGAACAAACTTCTCTGGGTTCTTGTGATAGTGCAAGTCGATGATACGACTGACACCAATATTAGAACTGTACTTCAATGTCCATGGCAGTGTCAGTGTGCCGTAACCACCACGTGTCCAGTTATGGTCTTTCATATCTCGGCCATACATGTTCCAAACACCAGGTCCTGTCTGAACGGTGTACATCGTGTCTACCACTCCATCATCAAGTGCTGTCATGATGGAAGCAGTCTTGAATACAGAGCCAGGTTCCAACAAGTCGCTTACAGCATGGTTCTTAACCTCCCTATATTCACCGTCGCTACATTTGTCGAGATTGACGATTGCTTTCACATCACCCGTCGCTACCTCCATCACAATGGCAACACCTACGTTGCCATTAATCTCTTTCAGCTCGTCAATCAACGCACGTTCGGCTAAGTCCTGCATACTGACATCAATGGTCGTTATGATGTCGGCACCGTCAACAGGGGGTGTGTCAGTGATATTAAGGAATCTATTGCGCACCTTACGACGGTGAATGATACCATTCGTACCACGAAGGATAGAGTCGTAAGAAAGCTCCAGACCGCAGCGAGCTGTATCTTTCGCACCGAACATATCGCCAATGGTACGTTGAGCAAGGGAACCAAACGGACGACGGCGGGCATTGAACATATCCCAGTGGAATCCGCTCTTATTCTTATTTTCATTCTTGAAGATAGGAAGAGATTGTATCTCTTTAAAGGTGTTATAGTCTATTCGTTCGTTCCATATAGGCCAATGCTTACTTACCTTATGGTATCCTTCCATGAGATACTGCTTGAAGTATGAGGCCGACTTCTCAGGGAAGATGTTGTTCAATCCTTTACTTATATAGTTGATGCTATCGATGAAAGCGGTGTCATTTCCTGCTACTTTCAGAGCGTTAAAGTCCATGTAAACCTTAAACTCAGGTATTGAGCTTGCCATGAGTTGCCCATTGCAACTGAGGATATTACCTCTGGTAGGCTTGATCGAAACGCTGTCTTTCTTCTGAGAAGCAGCCACTTCCATCCAGTAAGACCTTCCTGCTGTCATAGTGTAGATAGTCTTACCGATAACAGCTACAGCGATAAGCGACATGATGATGGCTATGACGCTGTAACGAGGCATTATTTTACTATTATCAAACTTACTCATATCTTATTTCTCGGGTACATCTATAATATAAGGTGGACGGTCTGACATCTTTAGGACACTGTCCTTTCTTGTCTTCAAGATTTCAAGTATATGGCTCTCACGTGTCTTCTCTGTGAGTTGACTACTACTTGATAGTGCACGATATTTAGCATCGTTCAGTTCATTCCTTAACTTATCAATATCAATAAGATACTTCTGTACACTATATCGATTTGATATATAGACGATGGTAAAGAAGACGATGGTGATAATCAACCAGATGTTATTACGAAGGAGCCGTGCCGAGAGAATATCACCACCTAATATCTTTCTCAAGGTAAAGCTTGAAGATTGCGGTTGCTCATCTTCACGTGCTTGCTCTTCTATAGCAGCTTTAATCTTTTCGACTTCCTCCTTTTCTTCTTTCTCCTTCTCTTCTTCTTCTGTTAGTGGTGTTACAGCTTCATTGTTGGCAGAGGCCTGTGTTGTCTCCTCTACAGCTTCTGTCTTGATGAGTGGCTCCGTAGTGTTTGGCTCATTCTCAGCGAAGAGTGTTATCTCTTCTGTGAGGGCTTGCTCCGTTGCCATTGGCTTCTTCTTGTCGTTCTCGTCATTCATTTGCTTTCTTTTCTGCTATTCTTAGTTTTGCACTTCGGCTTCGTGGGTTTCTTTCTTGTTCGTCGTTACTTGCTGTGATAACTTTGTTATTGACCAATCGGAAGGGTGTCTCTATTCGTCCGAAGAAGTCTTGCTTCACTTTACCCTCGATGTTACCCGACTTCATAATGTTCTTCACCATTCTATCTTCTAATGAGTGGTAGGTGATAACAGAGAGTCTACCGCCAGGACGAAGCAACTCGGTTGCTGCTGTGAGCATCTCTTTCAGAGCGTCCATCTCGTGGTTTACTTCAATGCGAAGGGCTTGGAACATCTTTGCCATGTCTTTCTTCTCTCGTGCCCGTTGGAAGAAAGGTTCGATGGTCGTCAGTAGATCATTCGTCGTCTTGTATGTTTTCTTTTCTCTAGCTTTAACGATGGCTGAAGCGATACGGCGTGACTGTTTCAGTTCTCCGTAGAGATAGAGTAGGTCTGCCAATCGTTCTTCGTCATAGTCGTTAAGGATGTCGGCTGCTGTCAGTCCTGCTCTTTTGTTCATTCTCATGTCAAGCGGGGCCTCGAAGCGGAAGGAGAAGCCACGAGTCTCATCATCGAAATGATGACTGCTGACACCAAGGTCGGCAAGGAGTCCGTCTAAATGGTCTATCTCATAATACCGCATCCAGTTCTTCAAGTATCTGAAATTAGAGCGAACAAACGTGAAACGGCTCACTTGCTCTTCACTTAGTCCCATGCTGTCAATGTTCAGCTCGGCATCAGCATCTTGGTCGAAGCTATAGAGATGACAGCCTTCTCCTAAGCGAGAAAGAATCTCTCGGCTATGACCTCCACCTCCGAAGGTTACATCCACATAGACTCCATTCGCATGAAGGTTTAGTCCTTCAATGCTTTCGTTGAGGAGTACGGGAATATGATAACATTCTGCAGTCTTAATCATGCTGTTGATTCTTGTGTTGTTGATTACTCGTTGTCCTGTGAAGGAGTGTCAATCCAGAAGGCTCCTTCCATCCCCATGGTTTCTTCCATGGCCTTGCTAAATTCTTCTGCCGACATGAATGGCTCGTTGTCAGCTTTGTTTGACCATATCTCAATACAATCGTCCATCCCTGTGAACCTAATCTGTTGGTCAATATTGGCCATCTTCAGATATCGCTTTGGTATTAGGAAACGTCCATTACCATCCAATGTAATCATCTCAACATCGGTGACGTATTGGCGATAAATCATTTGGTCGCGACGGCTCCAACGGCTTAGACGGTTGCGAAGTGCATCCATTCGTTTGTTCCATACCGACTCGGGGTAGAGAACCAGACAGGGTTCGAAGATATCTTTGCGCAATACCAACGACTCTTCGCCAGATGCGTTAAGCACCTTGCGAAAGACTGCTGGCAGGAAAGCCCGCCCTTTTGCGTCTGTTTTTGCTTCGATATTTCCTAAAAATCTCATGCCTGTCTTTTTATAAAGCTGTATTTGGCTTCAAAGTTACACATTTTTCCCCACATATCCCCACTATACTCCACAATATTTTAGGAACGCTCTTAATTTTTATTATATTAACGCTTCAAGAGGCGTTACTTCCCTCATGATTATCATTCAAGAGCATGCACTTGAATCTTTCTGTTGGTTGAGTGGACAATGTCGGTTGTTTACTTGTTTGAAATATATTTACAGTTAAACCGTGTAAAAGTCTTTCTTTGAGGGCTGAAAAGCTGGTTATGGATGTTGGTGTAAGTATCATGTATTCAAACATTTGCGAGGTGGCAATGAAGAAGACGCCTAATAAGTTTCAAGAAGAGCGTTAGAAAGCTTCAAGAAAGGCGTCTTTTATAGGCTTGAAGGGCCTTGTCTGTAACGTTGTTGGGCGTAGTCTACTTTTAAGAGGGTGAAATTTTATTACAAAATGGAGGACTGTGGCAATCTTTATCAAGGCTTCTCTCCGAAGAAAATTATCTATTTTAGGAAGCGTTGAAGTCGTTTTCTTGCTAATTTTATGCCTTTGTTTCGTTGTGTGTCAGTAAAATGGGGGATATGAGAAAGCGTGGGGCATAATCGGGAACTTGACTTTTAAGGAGTACTCCCAACCGAGTTAATGACATGATTTTTTTATGTTTAGGCCTATATTTTTCGCAAAAAAAGCAGGCTATTCCAAATCGTTTCGTTATTTTTGCACTTTGTTAGGAGAGAATAGAACACATGAGTGAAGAAATAGAGAAGACGATAGACATTGACAAGATTCTAAGAGATAAGATGGGAGCGAAGGCTAAATTCGTTCCGTCTTTTGCTGTCAATTGGCTAAAACGTATCCTCCATGAAGACGAGGTGAACCAGTTTCTTTGGGAAAGTCGTGGCTTGACAGGTACGGAGTGGCTCACGGAGTGTGTGCGTTATCTTGATATGACGCTACAAATCGAAGGGTTAGAAAATCTCCCAAAGAAGGACGATGGTAAGCTCTATACCTTTGTCTCAAATCATCCCCTTGGTGGGCAGGATGGTGTAGCACTCGGTTCTATTATCGGTAAGCACTATGATGGTAAGTTCCGCTACCTGGTTAACGATTTATTACTCAATCTCCCTGGATTGAAACCAGTAAGTATTGGTATCAACAAGACGGGAAAGCAGAGTCGTGATTTCCCTCGAATGGTTGAGGCTGGATTTCAAAGTGACAATCATATCTTGATGTTCCCGGCCGGACTGAATAGTCGTAAGATTAATGGAAAGATACATGATTTAGAGTGGAAGAAAACTTTTATCACGAAGAGTGTGGAGTATCAGCGTGATGTAGTCCCTATCTTCTTTGGTGGACGCAATTCAGATCGGTTCTATCGCATCGCTCATTTCAGTGATAAATACGTCAAGAAGGTGAATATTGCCATGCTCTTCCTTGTCGATGAAATGTATAGAAATGTTGGTAAGACATTCCGAGTAGCGATAGGGAAGCCTATCCCATGGCAGACATTCGATAAGAGTCGTACACCGATGGAATGGGCAAAATATGTCGAAGACATAGTTTACGAGCTATAATCATTAGCTTCAGTGGAGACAAGGTGAAGTGATTTTCCACTCGATAAGATATAGAGAAAGAAAAGATTTATTAGAATATATGGAAGAAGAAATCATCCAACCCATCAGCAAGGAACTACTCAAGGACGAGTTGACTCCTGACCGGATGCTTCGTACGACAAACAAGAGTCACAATGAGATTTATGTCGTGACTGCTAAAACAGCTCCTAACGTGATGAAGGAGATTGGACGTTTGCGTGAGATAGCTTTCCGTTCAGCGGGTGGAGGAACGGGAAAATCGATGGATATCGATGAGTTCGACACGATGGAGAATTGTTGTAGGCAGTTGATTGTTTGGAATCCTGAGGCCGAGGAGATTATCGGTGGGTATCGTTATATCTTTGGTAGCGAGTGGAAGATAGACCAGAACGGACAACCAAAGGTGGCAACAAGTCACATGTTCCATTTTTCTGATAAGTTTATGAAGGAGTATGCTCCTTATACCGTTGAGCTTGGACGTTCGTTTGTCTCATTGGATTACCAGAACGTTCGTAAGAACTCTAAGAGCATCTTTGCGCTGGATAACCTCTGGGATGGGCTGGGAGCGTTAACGGTGTTGTACCCTGAATGTAAATACTTCTTCGGTAAGATGACGATGTATCCTTCGTATATCCGACGTGGAAGGGATATGATTCTCTATTTCTTAAAGAAATATTTTGATGATAAGGAAGACCTTATAATACCGATAAAACCGCTGAAAATTGATACTCCAATGACGGAGTTGGATGCTCTCTTTCAAGGTGAGAACTTCAAAGAAGACTATAAGATACTAAATCATGAGGTGCGTGAATTGGGATATAATATCCCTCCTTTGGTGAATGCCTATATGAACCTTTCTCCTACCATGAAGCTTTTTGGCACTGCTATCAACTATGGTTTTGGTGATGTAGAGGAGACAGGAATACTCATTGCCATTGATGAGATTTTCGAGGAGAAGCGTATTCGGCATATAGAAAGCTTTGTTGATGAGCATCCAGAGGCTTTGAAGTTTACGAGCGGGGCTAATAATGTTATCTATAAAGAGAAGGAATAACATAAAGGTAAGAATATATAGAAACAAAAGAAAGGCAGGTAATCCGTTGATTTTGGGATTACCTGCCTTTCTTCTGTTACTTTCTTCGCCCTTTACTGTGTCCAAGTAAAGATGCAAAGAAGGTATTAATTGTCGATGAAATCGCTATCTTTTATCTGATAAAGAGTAGTTCGCGATATTTTGGAAGTGTCCAAAGCTCGTCGCTGACCACTAACTCTAATTTGTCAATCTGATATCGGATGGCTTCCATCTTTGGTGCGATAGTGTCATGATAAGCGATAGCTTTCTCACGTTGACTTTCTATCTTGTTAGCTTGTTTACGTGCGTTGACAAGTTCCTCCACGCCAGACTCGATGATAGTTGTGCGTTCAGCAATCTCGCGTATAATCTTTATATTTCGTTCGCTGAGCTGTTTACCTTCTACATCTCCGAAGATGTTGACCATATTCTGCACATTCTTAGCTAACTGACTCTGGTAGTGTGTGGCCACAGGGATGATATGGTTCATTGCCAAATCGCCCATTACACGTGCTTCAATTTGGATTTTCTTTGTGTAAGTCTCCCATTTCACCTCGTTACGAGCCTCTAACTCGTTACGCTTCATGACGTTCATAGACTCGAACATCTTGATAGAAGCGTCGTCAAGGTAGCGGTCGAAACACTTAGGGCAGCTTGACTCACAATCGAGACCACGTCTGCGTGCTTCTTCTTTCCATGCGTCAGAATATCCGTTTCCATCGAAGTGGATAGGCTTGCAGGCCTTGATATCCTCACGAACGATGTCAATGATAGCTGACGTCAAGTCTTCTCCCTTTTCTACCAAAGCATCTACTCGCTCGGAGAAGTTCTGTAAAGCCTCTGCAATAGCCGTGTTGAGTACGATCATGGCAGATGCACAGTTGGCTTCAGAACCAACGGCACGGAACTCAAAGCGGTTACCAGTGAAGGCAAATGGAGAGGTCCTGTTACGGTCGGTGTTGTCGATGAGTAATTCTGGAATCTCTGGGATATCCATTTGCATACCAGTCTTCCCACTTAGGCTAAAGATGTTTTCTTTGTCAGCCTTCTCTATGTGGTCGAGTAGGTCGCTAATCTGTCGTCCGAGGAAAGAGGAGATGATGGCAGGTGGTGCTTCGTTTGCTCCAAGGCGGTGATCGTTGGTTGCACTCATCACAGAAGCCTTCAAGAGGCCATTGTGTTTGTAGACTGCCATGAGCGTCTCTACGATGAATACAACAAAGCGGAGGTTGTCTTTGTGGGTTTTCCCTGCTGCATGGAGGAGGATACCATTGTCGGTACTTAGGCTCCAGTTGTTATGTTTACCAGAACCATTGACTCCTGCAAATGGTTTCTCATGGAGGAGAACACGGAAGCTATGCTTATGTGCAACCTTCTTCATGAGTGACATCAAGAGCATGTTATGGTCTACGGCAAGGTTGCACTCCTCAAAGATAGGTGCTAACTCAAACTGACCAGGTGCAACCTCATTGTGGCGAGTCTTACAAGGAATACCTAATTCGAGTGCTTGTATCTCAAGGTCTTTCATGAAGGCTTGCACACGTTCTGGGATTGTTCCGAAGTAATGGTCGTCCATCTGTTGGTTCTTTGCAGAGTCATGACCCATCAGTGTGCGACCTGTAAGCATAAGGTCAGGACGAGCAAAGTAGAGGTCCTCGTCTACAAGGAAATATTCTTGTTCCCACCCAAGATTTGTGTGAACTTGTTTTACGTCTTGATAAAAGTATTGGCAAACTTTGGTTGCTGTCACATTTACAGCATGGAGTGATTTTAATAATGGTGCTTTGTAATCAAGTGATTCCCCAGTATAAGATATAAATATTGTCGGGATACATAGTGTGTCTTCGATGATAAATACCGGACTTGTAGGGTCCCAAGCTGAATAGCCTCGTGCTTCAAAGGTGTTGCGGATACCTCCGTTAGGGAAAGAACTGGCATCAGGCTCCTGTTGAACAAGTAGTTTTCCTGAGAACTCCTCCATCATACCGCCTTTTCCGTCATGTTCAATGAAAGCATCATGTTTCTCTGCAGTACCTTCTGTTAGGGGTTGGAACCAGTGTGTGTAGTGTGTTGCTCCGTGTTCTTCAGCCCATTTCTTCATTCCCTGTGCTACTGCGTTAGCGATAGAACGGTCTAATCGTGTCCCGTTATCGATGACATCTATGAGCTTATAATAAATGTCAACGGGTAGATACTTGTACATTTTTGCACGATTGAAGACGTATTTACCATAGAAATCTTCTGGACGTTCTTTCGGTGTCTTAATCTCTAAGGGGCGTTTCTTGAATGCTTCTTCGATAGCTCCAAATCTTAAATTTGCCATATTCTTTGTCTTAAAATGAAACTTGTCAGTGCAAAATTAACTATTTTCGAGTTATCCTGCAAAGTATTTAAGAATATTATTATTTGTGTGTTAAATCCTATATTTCAACGCTTAAATTGTTTGTTAAGAATTATGTTATCTGTTTACGATATGAGACCTCTGCAAAACTTTCATTTATAGAAAAAATTTGGCTTATATGACAAAAATTTCCATTTATTTGTGTTTAGAAGCATATTGCAACGTATATATTGGTATAATTGATGCAGTCAAACGATTATTATCATCTATATTTGTGTCCAATTTTCTTTTATTTGAGAGCATTG
>ERZ772945.225-NODE-225-length-48157-cov-40.923891_pt1 | contig 48157 bp, 51 predicted proteins | sample MGYA00511681_ERZ772945 | MGnify/ENA primary metagenome ERZ772945 (study PRJEB29015, sample SAMEA2737943) | human oral metagenome | biome: human oral; feature: human-associated habitat; material: dental | place: China | collected 2143 ...
CTGACTCTTAATCAGTAGGTTCACGGTTCGATTCCGTGGTGGGTCACCATTTGACTGAATGGCTCCTTTGATATCAAGGGAGCTTTTTGTTGTGAAGGATGTATGTTCTGTTAGGGGAAGAGGTGCTTGGTTGCGTATTTTGTTATCAAACGATGATGGAATTAAGGCGGAGGGGCTGGAAGCGCTCATTCGCGTCTTTTCATCGCGCCACGATGTAGTCGTTTCTGCTCCGATGACGCAGCAAAGTGGAATGTCACATGCGCTGACTGTTCGGAAGTCCATGGAAGTTTCCCGTGATCTGTCGTTGGAACAGCAGTATGGCATCGAGGCGTGGTGTGTGGATGGAACGCCAACGGACTGCGTCAAACTCTATCTGGAGGCTCTTGCAGCAGAAAAGCCGGACGTTGTCATATCTGGAATCAATCATGGTGCAAATCTCGCGACGGATATTCTCTACTCGGGTACAGTTGGTGGGGCAATGGAAGGTTTTTTGCATGACATTTCCTCGTTTGCCGTATCGCTTGATGTAAAAAGCCAACTGACGTATGATGATACGGCTCGCGTCTTTCTCGACTACGTGGAAAAAACGCTGTGCATGACGGAAATGCCTATTTTCTACAACGTCAATTTTCCAAAAGCATTTCGTGAAGGAAATCCGACATTCGTTTTTGGTCGACAGGGGAAGCGCGACTATCTGAACGCGTTTCAACGCGAGGAACGGTCTGACGGACGTATTTTTTACTCGGTCGCAGGCGAAATTTTCGATACGGACAAGAGTGAGCCGACGGATATTTACGCAGTGGAAGCAGGGTATGTCGCAGTCACGCCGCTGATGACGGATATGACGAATTATATGATGTTGGAAAAACATCTGGAAGGCTAATGGATGCCGTGACGGCTTATCGTATTTATGGTAAACTATATGCACATACAGGAAGCGTGCATGGAATTAGAAGAACGATTTAGGAGGAACAGAAAATGGAGTCGATGATTCGAGATATCAAGCTGGCGCCGTCTGGGCATGACAAGATCAACTGGGTAGCAAACTTTATGCCTGTTATGAAGGCAATCTATGAGGAATTTTCCGTATCGAAGCCGTTTGCGGGCAAAAAGCTCGTCATTACGCTGCATCTTGAGGCTAAGACGGCATATATGGCAAAAATTTTCAAAAATGCGGGTGCGGAAGTCGCGATCACGGGAAGCAATCCGCTCTCGACACAGGACGATGTGGCGGCAGCGCTCGTAGAGGATGGGCTGCACGTCTTCGCGTGGCATGGTTGCACTGACGCAGAATACGAGACGATGATCAACAAAGCGCTCGACATCAAGCCCGATCTCGTCATCGACGATGGCGGCGACCTCGTTCATATCCTGCATACGACGCGCCGCGAGCTTTTGGATGGCATAATCGGCGGCTCGGAAGAGACGACGACGGGGGTGCATCGTCTCCATGCACTCGCTGATGCAGGCAAGCTCGCATTTCCGATGATTGCGGCGAATGACGCGTACTGCAAGTTCTTGTTCGATAACCGCTACGGAACGGGACAGTCGACGTGGGATGGCATTATGCGAACGACGAACCTCGTCATTGCGGGCAAGAATGTCGTCATTGCAGGCTATGGCTGGTGCGGCAAGGGAGGGGCCATGCGTGCGCGCGGCCTCGGCGCGAATGTCATTATCACGGAGGTGGATCCCATCAAGGCAGTCGAGGCCATCTTTGACGGGTTCCGCGTCATGCCGATGGATGAAGCGGCGAAAATCGGTGATATTTTCCTGACGCTGACGGGTGATCGCGATGTCATTCGAAAGCGCCATTTTGAAGCCATGAAGGATGGCGCGATGATGGCGAATGCCGGTCACTTCGATGTGGAAATCAACATTCCAGAGCTTGCGTCATTGTCCGTCTCTCGCCGCACGGTTCGCAACAATATCGAAGAGTTTGCACAGAAAGACGGGCGTAAGCTGTATCTTCTCGCAGAGGGCCGCCTCGTCAATCTTGCTTCCGGAGACGGGCATCCTGCGGAAATCATGGATCTTTCCTTTGGCGTGCAGTTCTTCTCGGCGCTCCATCTTCTCCATCATGGCAAGGAAATGGAAAAAGCAGTCCATCTCATGCCGGATGAAATCAATGTCAAGCTTGCGAATATCAAGCTGGAATCACTGGGCGTTTCCATTGATGCGCTGACGGACGAGCAGAAATCATATCTCCAGCTTGCATAAGGAGCAGCTATGAAAACTTTAATTCGGAATGTCTATGCGCTTCTGCCGGATGGCACGACGCCGCAAACGAATATCGGCATTGAAGATGACAGGATTCTATTCATCGGAGCGGCAGCAGACGATTTTGAGCCGGATCATACGATTGACGGAAGGGATTGCTTTGCCATTCCTGGCTTTGTCAATGCGCATACGCATGCTTCGATGACGCTCCTGCGTAGTTATGCTGACGATATGAACCTCATGGACTGGCTGAACCAAAAGATTTGGCCGGTTGAAGCAAAGATGACGGAGGAGGATATTTATTGGGGGGCAATGCTCGCAGCGCTTGAGATGATTCAATCCGGCACGACGGCATTTGCCGATATGTATGGACCGTATATGGAGCAGGTTGCGCGCGTCGTGGAAGAGACAGGGCTTCGCGGCGTGCTCTCACGCGGCATTATCGGCGTTGCGCCAGACGGTGAGAAGAAGCTCGCAGAGAATGTTCAGCTTTACAAGGAATTCCATGGTGCGGCAAATGGGCGAATCACGGTCATGTTTGGGCCACATGCGCCGTACACCTGCCCGCCAGCCTTTCTGGAGAAAGTAGCAAAAGAGGCTCAGTCGCTTGGCGCAACCGTTCATATCCATATGCATGAAACCCTTGCAGAAATCGAAGGATCGCTCAAGGAATACGGCAAGCGGCCTTTTGCATGGGTTGAGGAAAAAGGGCTTTTTGACGGCGGGAAGACGCTTGCAGCACATTGTGTTCACCTAGATGAAGCAGATATCGAAATCATCAAGCGGCACGATATTCGCGTCGCACATAATCCGGGCAGCAACATGAAGCTCGCAAGCGGCATAGCCCCTGTGCCAAAACTGCTGTCGGAAGGTATCTGCGTGGCGCTCGGCACAGACGGGGCATCGTCGAACAACAATCTCGATATGCTTGAGGAAGTCAATCTTGCAGCCATGCTGCACAAGGTTGGTTCACTCGATCCGCTTGCCGTTCCTGCCATGACGGCACTCCAAATGGGAACGGAGTACGGTGCAAACGCTCTAGGACTGGAACAGGTTGGCAAACTGGAGGCAGGTTGCAAGGCAGATCTCACAATCTTCTCGATGGAGAGTGCCGCATGGTATCCGCGCCATAACCTTGTTTCTCTTCTCGTTTACGCCGCCAATGCATCTTCTGTGGATACGGTGATCGTCGACGGAACGATCTTGATGGAGAAGCGTGAACTCAAGACCATCGACGAAGAAAAAGTTCGTCGCGAAGCCCAGCGTTGCGCGGATTCACTGACACGATAAAACAAGTTTCATAGGAAAGCCCGCCCGCTCTGAAATGGGAGGCGGGCTTTCCTATTCTGGAATGAGGTGATGAATTGAATAAAGATTCGTCTCGCCGCAAGCGTTCCCGTTCTTCAACTGGAGCGGGAAAGACGAAAAACATACCGGTCAATCCAGGACGGAAGTATGAGCTTATCGGTCTAATGCTCTGCGCCGTAGGATTGATTTCAATTTGTGGGATTTTCGGTTTCAACGTGGGCTTTATCGGCATCTATTTTGCAAAGTTCCTGCATTATCTTTTTGGCGTGGGAGCTATCTTCATAACGATTCTTATCTTGATGATTGGCTGGCAGTACATGGCGAAGCACCGAGGTATTTCGTACACCGTTCCGTTTTTTGGCGGGTGTGCGCTTTTCGTTATCCTGCTTGCCATATGGCATCATGTCGTCATTCCACCAGGCGAGGAGATTATGCCGGATAGTCTGCCACGCGGTGGCGGACTCATCGGCGGGGGACTCCTTTTCCTTGTTCGGAAGTTTTTCGGTGTAGATGGAAGTATTATTCTTCTCGTCTTTGCGGGAATAGGATCCGTTCTGCTTGCGACGAAGTGGTCGCTCTCGACAGGGCTGCTAAAGACGGAAGAAAAGGCTCGTCAGGGCGCTAAGGCAACGGGAGCGGCGATTGCCGTCACCTACAAGAAAGTCGCACAGGCTAGCGATCATGTCGAGCAGCAACTTGTAACAACGGTGAAGGAAACGGTTGCAAAATCCTTTTACAATCAAGACAAGGATACACATTTCAGCGAAATAACTCCTTCGGATAACGAACAGACGCGTATGGACGAGGGGGAAACTTTATCGGCGATATCACAGGAAGAGCAGACTATGATGGAGCAGGTGTCGTCAGCTTCCGAGGCGGAGGAGTCTGCCTCCATTGAAGAGCCTGCATCTGCTGTACCACGTTTTACAATCGAGTATGGCAGACAGGAAGTCGATGAGCCTATGCCAGCACCGCAGGCAGAATATGTGCCACTTAATGTACCGCCATCGCCAAGCCCTATGCGAAAGAATGCCATTCCAGTGCCAGATTATGAAGAGATTGCGCCCATTACGCCGGCAGCGGCTCTCCTCGATGGCTCTGCACCTGTACCTCGTCCAGATGCAGAGATCGCTCCCCATGGAAAAGCACAGGAAAGAAAAGCCGTGGAGAAACCGTATGAGCTTCCTTGTGTCGAAAGGATCCTGACGAAACGGGAAAAGAAGAAAAACGCCATGCTGTCTTTGGAGATTGAAGAAAAAGCCTCCATCTTGCAAAGAACGCTATCGGATTTCAAGGTGCAGGCAAAAATAATCAATGCGTGCCATGGTCCAGCCGTCACGCGTTATGAGTTGGAACCAGCGCCAGGCGTCAAGGTCAGTAAAATCACGAATCTTGCAGAGGATTTGGCACTGAGTTTGGCCGCATCGGCCATCCGCATCGAGCCGATTCCCGGCAAGGCGGCGATTGGCATTGAAGTCCCGAATAAGGAATTGGAGGGTGTGCAGCTTCGCGAAGTCCTAGAGAGCAACAAATTTTCCGATGCCAAGTCGCGTCTCACCGTTGGTCTTGGCATCGACATTGGTGGCAACCCCATTTTTGCCGACCTTGCCAAAATGCCGCATTTGCTTGTAGCAGGTGCAACAGGATCCGGTAAATCTGTATGTATCAACACACTTATCACGAGCATCTTGTTCAAGGCAACACCTGAGGAGGTCAAGTTCATTCTTGTCGATCCGAAAATGGTCGAGCTGTCCAATTACAATGGGATTCCACATTTAATGGTTCCGGTCGTAACAGAGGCAAAGAAGGCGGCTTCTGTGCTGAATTGGTCCGTTCAGGAGATGGAGAAACGATATGCGAAATTTGCGGATTGCGGCGTGCGCAATATGGAGACGTACAATGCGAAGTTCTCCGATGAGAAAATGCCGGCGATCGTCATCATTATCGACGAGCTTGCCGATCTCATGATGGTTGCGCCACATGATGTTGAAGATGCCATTTGCCGTCTTGCCCAAAAGGCTCGTGCCGCGGGCATTCACATGGTGCTCGCCACGCAGCGCCCATCCGTAGATGTCATTACGGGCATCATTAAGGCAAATATCCCTTCGCGCATTTCCTTTGCCGTATCCAGTCAGATTGACTCGCGCACAATCCTTGACCGAAGCGGTGCGGAAAAATTGCTCGGCAAGGGCGATATGCTCTTTTATCCAGTTGGCGCTTCAAAACCAATGCGTGTACAGGGCGCATTCATCAGTGATGAGGAAGTCGAAAGCCTTCTCGCCTTCATTCGATCGCAGGGGCAGGAAATGGAAGCAAACGAGGAAATCATTTCCTTCACGGAAAATGCCGCGCGCGAAGAGGCAGAAGAAGATGGCGGAAAGTCAAAATCGAAAAAATCAACAAAGGACGAGCTTCTTGCTGATGCAGTCGAACTCGTCATGACAACGGGTCAAGCATCCACGTCTTCGATACAGAGGCGATTTCGTATTGGCTACACGCGCGCAGGGCGCTTGATTGACGAGATGGAAGCGCTCCATATCGTTGGGCCGAATGCAGGAAGCAAGCCGCGTGAGATTTTGATGACGAATGAACAGGCAATGGAAGCGCTTGCTCGGGAAGAAGGATAGAGGGGCGGCATATTTCAATGAAACAGGAGGAGATGAAATTAAAATAGTTGACAATTATGGTAAAATAAGATATTATGATAGACGTTCAGGTGTTAATATGTGTATGTGAAAAATGACGCATAGTGAAAGAGGTTGAAGACAATGGCAACAATCGATCTTAGTCAGTATGGTATCACGGGCACAACGGAAATCGTGCACAATCCTTCTTACAAGGTATTGTTTGAAGAAGAGATGAAGGACGGACTGACAGGCTATGAAAAAGGGCAGATTTCAGAGCTTGGCGCAGTAAACGTAAAGACAGGCATCTTTACGGGACGTTCTCCTAAAGATAAGTACATCGTGGAAGATGATACTTCACGTGATACAGTCTGGTGGACTTCCGACGAATATAAGAACGATAACCATAAGGCTTCGCAAAAGGCATGGGACGCAGTCAAGGAAATTGCAAAGAAAGAGCTTTCCAACAAGAAGCTCTATGTCGTCGACGCATTCTGTGGTGCGAACAAGGATACGCGCATGGCAGTTCGCTTCATCGTCGAGGTCGCATGGCAGGCGCATTTCGTCACGAATATGTTCATCAAGCCGACGAAGGAAGAGCTCGCATCGTTTAAGCCGGATTTCGTCGTCTACAACGCTTCAAAGGCGAAGGTTGAGAACTACGAAGAACTCGGCCTGCATTCTGAGACGGCGGTTGTCTTTAACTTGACGGAAAAGGAACAGGTCATCGTCAATACGTGGTATGGCGGCGAGATGAAGAAGGGTATGTTCTCCATGATGAACTACTTCCTTCCGCTCAAGGGAATCGCATCCATGCACTGTTCTGCCAATACGGACAAGCACGGCGAGAATACCGCTATTTTCTTCGGTCTTTCCGGCACGGGCAAGACGACGCTCTCGACCGATCCGAAGCGGCTTCTCATCGGCGATGACGAGCATGGCTGGGATGATAATGGCGTCTTCAATTTCGAGGGCGGCTGCTATGCAAAGGTCATCAACCTTGACATGGAGTCTGAGCCTGACATTTATGGGGCAATCAAGCGCAATGCACTTCTCGAGAATGTGACGCTTGATGAGACGGGCAAGATTGATTTCGCCGACAAGAGCATTACGGAGAACACGCGCGTTTCCTACCCAATCGATCATATTAAGAGCACCGTAAAGGGCATTGTGTCGGAGCGCAGCGCAGCGCCCGCAGCGAAGAGCGTTATTTTCCTCTCTGCGGATGCGTTCGGCGTCCTGCCACCTATTTCGATTCTGACGCCGGAGCAGACGAAGTATTACTTCCTGTCTGGCTTTACGGCAAAGCTTGCCGGTACGGAGCGCGGCATTACGAAGCCGACCCCGACGTTCTCGGCTTGCTTTGGTCAGGCATTCCTCGAGCTTCATCCGACGAAGTACGCGGAAGAGCTCGTCAAAAAAATGCAGGCGAATGGGACAAAGGCTTATCTCGTCAATACGGGGTGGAATGGCAGCGGGAAGCGTATCTCGATAAAGGATACGCGCGGTATCATCGACGCAATCCATAGTGGCGCGATTAAGAACGCGAAAACGAAGAAGATTCCGTATTTCGGCTTTGAAGTTCCGACCGAGCTTGAGGGCGTTGATACGAACATACTCGATCCCAAGGACACCTATAAGAATCCGGCGGACTGGGACGAGAAGGCCAAGGATCTTGCAGCTCGTTTCATCAAGAATTTTGAAAAGTATACGTCCAATGCGACGGGCAAGGCACTTGTAGCGGCTGGCCCGAAACTCTAAGGTTGGAGACAGTTACCGTACATTAAGATGGGAGGCTTCCTTTAGGAAGCCTCTTTTTCTAATCGAACATACCCAAAGGGAGAGCGTGAATGGATTTACAACAGGATGTTCGACAATTAAAAGGAGTTGGCCCGAAGAAAGCGGGCGAGCTGTATCGCTTAGGGATTCATACCCTGCAAGATCTTCTATCCTATTATCCGCGTACCTACGAAGACAGAAGCAGCTTGAAGTCGATTGCATCCCTGCATCCCGATGATACGGCAGTTATCAGCGGTATCGTTCAACAGGTGCAGGAGAGGAAACCGCGGCGCGGGCTTTCCATTCTCACGGCATATATTGATGATGGAAGCGGCATATTGTCTTTTTCGTTGTTCAATCAACGTTATTTAGCGGGAAAGATAAAGCCGGGAATACGCGTGTTTCTGGCGGGAAAAGTCGGCTACGCATTTGGCGGGAACGGACAGCTTGCCATGAAGCAAGTGATGGCTTTTGACATTTTGGACAAATTCGAGGAAACGGGGGCATTGTGTGGGATTTTCCCCATTTATTCTGTTACAGGAACGTTGAATCAGAAGTTTTTTTATAAAGTATTTCAACAATTATTTCAAGAAAACTTGGATTTGACGGAAACGATTCCTCAAAAAGTGCGAAACCGATATGATTTGATGGAGCGCGCGGAGGCTATTCGCCAGATCCATTTTCCTATGGCTTCATGCACTTTGCAGAAAGCGCGCGCCACTCTTGCGTTTGAAGAGCTTTATCTGATACAGTGCGGTCTTTTTTTGATTCGCAAGAAGGTGCGGGAAGCAAAAAAAGGCATCTGCCATTTGCCAAATGGCAACCTTATCAAACAGCTTTTTCATTTTTTACCATTTGAATTGACGCCAGATCAGATGACGGCATGGAAAGAAATCAGCGCAGACATGGAGCGACCAATCCCCATGCGGCGACTGGTACAAGGCGATGTTGGTTCTGGAAAGACGATTCTCGCTATGCTCGCACTCGTCAAGACGGTGGAAAATCAATTTCAAGGCGCATTGATGGCGCCGACCGAGATTTTGGCAGAGCAGCATTATGAAGTGTTTTGCAGATTATTGGCGCCACTAGGCATACGCATTGCTCTCTTGACAGGACATCTATCGAAAGGAAAGAAACAAGCACTTTATGAAGATTTGGCGCAGCATAGAGTGGATCTTGTCATTGGAACGCATGCACTCATTCAAGAAGGTGTTCATTTTGCGCGATTGGGGCTCGTCGTGACGGATGAGCAGCATCGATTTGGCATAGATCAACGAGCTATTCTCGAACAAAAAAGCAAAAGCAATGCGCTTCCCGACACGCTGATCATGACGGCTACGCCTATTCCGCGCACGATGACGCTTACGATTTACGGCGACTTGGATGTATCTGCAATTCGTCATTTACCGCCAGGGCGCAAGCCAATTCGCACGTTTGTACGCTCGGAGAGCCATCGTCCACGCATCTATCAGTATGTAAGAGAGCAAATTGAAAAGGGAAGACAAGCGTATGTCGTATGCCCTCTTGTGGAGCAGAACGAAGAATGCGGGCTGTCTTCTTCCGAAGAGGTCTATGAGGAACTTCGTACCGGCATACTGCATGGTGTGAGCTGCGGACTTGTCCACGGGCGGATGAATAGCGTTGAAAAAAACCGTATCATGCAGGCGTTTTATCAAGGCAAGATTCAGCTTCTTGTGGCAACGACAGTTATCGAAATAGGGGTTAATGTGCCGAATGCTTCCATCATGGTGGTCGAAAACGCGGAACGGTTTGGCTTGTCACAGCTTCATCAGCTCAGAGGGCGCATCGGGCGCGACAGCTACGCATCGTATTGCATTCTCGTTTCAGAGATGAAAACAGAAGGCGCAAAAGAGCGTCTGCACATTATGCTGGAATCAACGGATGGCTTTCATTTGGCGGAAGAAGATCTTCGCCTCCGCGGTCCTGGGCAATTTTTTGGCTCGCTCCAACATGGCGTGCCGGATCTCAAGATAGCAAATGTGCTTCAGGATATGGATATTCTCCTAAAAGCACGAACGGCAGCCGCGGAAACCGTACACTGTCATGCGGATATAAATGCCGTCTTGCCGATTCTTTCTGCACGCTATGAACATTTTTTTCATATTTTACATACCTGAAGGCTGCAAAATGTAACGACACGATTTTACCCATGACAAGGAAAAATACTTGACAGGCTGATTGTTCATCGCTATAATATTCCATGGTTGAGATTGTTGCACAGTATCTACGAAATAGATGTTTATGCATAAAGCTTTATGAGGAATAGATGGAACACTTTTTACGGTTATCGGCTCTATTCGATCTATATGGGAGTCTTTTAACTGCTAAACAGCAAGATTGTATGCGGATGCACTTATTCGAGGATTTTTCTTTGTCCGAGATTGGCGAGACGCTTGGAATTTCCCGCCAAGCCGTCTACGATAACATTCATCGTGCTGAGGGATCCATGGAACTCTATGAGGAGAAAGTGGGGCTCGCAGCACGCTATCAGGAAGAGCGCAGCGTACTTGCAGAAGTGTATCAGTCGATTCTTGCTTTGCGTAACCGTGACAAGGAAAATGCTTCGTCGATAGATGCCATTCTTAGCCGTTTTGAGCCATTGTTGGGACGTATGCGGGAGGTATGATTTTTGATTTTTCAAAGCTTGTCGGATCGCCTGCAAGAAACGTTTAAGAAACTTCGCGGTCATGGAAAACTGACAGAGGACGATGTCAATGAAGCAATGCGCGAAGTTCGCATGGCACTGCTCGAAGCGGATGTTAATTTCAAGGTCGTCAAGGATTTCATCAAGACGGTCAAGGAACGCGCTGTTGGGCAAGATATTTTAGATACGCTGACACCTGCACAAGTCGTTGTGAAGATTGTCGATGAAGAGCTTGCCTCGCTAATGGGAGGAACGCAGTCCCGCTTAAATATCAGCCCGAAACCTCCGACCATTATTATGATGGCAGGCCTTCAAGGCGCCGGAAAGACGACTTCTGCTGGCAAGCTTGGACTTGCACTCAAAAAACAGGGCAAGCATCCCTTGCTTGTGGCGGCTGATATTTATCGCCCTGCCGCCGTCAAGCAGCTTCAAGTATTAGGCAATCAGCTTTCCATTCCTGTTTTTGCAATGAAAGAGGGAACGGATGCTGTAACGATTGCACAGGAATCTCTTTCCTATGCGCAGTCGCATGCCTGCGATATCGTTCTCGTTGATACGGCAGGACGCCTGCAAATTGACGAAGTCCTCATGCAGGAATTAAAGGATATAAAAGAGACAATCCATCCACATGAGATTTTGCTTGTCGTCGATGCGATGACGGGGCAGGAATCCGTAAATGTCGCAAAAGCATTTAACGAAGCACTCGGTTTAGATGGCGTCATTATGACGAAACTAGACGGCGATGCGCGTGGAGGAGCGGCTCTTTCTGTAAAAGCGGTTACAGGCGTACCAATCAAATTCATTGGTCTTGGAGAAAAACTAGAGCCTCTAGAATCGTTTTATCCAGACCGCATGGCTTCCCGTATTTTAGGTATGGGCGATGTGCTTTCTCTAGTTGAAAAGGCGCAGGCTGCCTTCGATATGGAAGAAGCCAAGCGTATGGAAAAAAAGTTGCGTAAAAATGAATTTACGCTAGATGATTTCCTAAGTCAAATGCAGCAAGTAAAAAAGCTAGGGTCGCTTGATAGCATTTTAGGCATGATTCCCGGAATGGGTGGATTAAAAAAACAGCTTGCTGGTCAGGACGTAGACCTTGATGGCAAAGAAATGCGTCAAATCGAAGCTATCATCAAATCTATGACACCCAAAGAGCGTTCAGATATTAGTGTGATTAACGGCAGTCGTCGGAAACGAATTGCCTCTGGCAGTGGCACGCGTGTCCAAGATGTCAATAAGTTGCTGAAGCAATTTGCTGAGATGCAAAAGATGATGAAAAAAATGAAAAAGATGCAGAAAGGCAAGGGAGGATTACCAAGTTTTGGTCTTCCTAAGATGCCGTTTATACATTGATTATTCCTTGAAAGGTGGTGAAAATAAATGGCAGTTAAGATTCGTTTGAACCGTATGGGCGCCAAGAAGAATCCGTTTTACCGTATTGTCGTAGCTGATTCCCGCGCGCCGCGTGACGGTCGTTTCATCGAGGTGCTGGGGAGCTATGATCCCTCCAAGACGGCTGATGCTGTAAGCGTCGATGAAGCAAAGGTCATGGATTGGATGGGCAAGGGAGCACAGCCGACGGATACCGTAAAGAATCTTCTTAGCAAGCAGGGCATTATGGCAAAGTTTGCCGCAGCAAAAAATGCTAAGAACTGATTTGGAGGACTTGCAGCATGAAAACGATTGTTGAAGTTATCGCCAAATCGTTAGTCGATCATCCCGAAGAAGTGCGTGTTGAGGTCAAGGGCGATGAGCAAGAAGTCGTACTTGAGATGCATGTGGCTGAGGATGATATGGGCAAGGTTATTGGCCGACAGGGACGAATCGCAAGAGCGATTCGTACTGTGGTCAAAGCCGCAGCAACTCGAGAAAATAAAAAAGTCTCGGTCGAAATTGTTTGAGAGCAGCGGCAGGCCTCTACATTGAGGCTATGCCGTTGTTTTTGCTAAAAGTGGATATTATAGGAGAATATGATGGATACGATTTCACTAAAAATGCCTGTAACGATAAAAGCAAAGCTGACCGAAAAATTAAAGACAAAATTGCTAAAGGATTTGGAAGAGGGAATTGCACAGGCTCAGCTTGAGGTGCAGCAGCTTGATATTCAAGAAAAGCGGGTTCTTCAGGAGAATGGATCAGCAGAGCCAACGGCACAGGATATGCAGAGAATCAACGCAATCCGCCAACACTTTGGGCAGGAGCGTCAAAAACGGCTTGATTACTGTGAACAGGCTACTGCACGCAAGGAAGAGACAGAGAAACTTGTGCTCGGTGCTGAAATTGTCCAAGGAACGTTGGAAAGACAGGTAGATATTCATATCGGTGATGATATGCGGGAACTTATGAATGTGGAAGTGTTAGTGGAAGATGATAAAATTATCGCAATCCGTGGATAAGAAAGATCGTATCATCATTGGAAAAGTGGGTGCCGTACACGGGATTCACGGGGAATTGCGCATCATTCCCTTGACTGATTTTGTAGAGCGCTTTGCCAATATGAAAACGGTCATGGTTGGAAATGAATGCCTGCACGTGGAAAGCTGCAAATATCATAAGCAGTTTGTCCTGCTTAAGTTTCGCGAATACCCGATTCGCGAGCAGGCTATGCAGCTGATGGGGCGTCTTTTAACGATTGCTCGCGAAGAAGCAAGTCCTCTTAGCGAAGGAGAATACTATACGTTTGATATTATCGGATTGAATGTGTTCGATCGAACGGGACAGGAATTAGGAACGGTCGAATCTGTTCTTCGAACGGGGAGCAACGATGTTTATCAAGTACGGAACAAAGACGGCAAAGAATACCTAATTCCAGCATTGAAGTCCGTTGTTCATGCGATTGACGTATCGAATGGACGTATGATTGTCGATTTGCAAAAGGAAGAGGACGATGCGTATTGATGTTCTGACACTTTTTCCTGATATGTTCGAGAGCCCATTTAGTTCGAGCATTACGAAGCGTGCCATAGAGGCGAACATTCTGGATATTCATCTTACAAATTTTCGCGATTTTTCTTTTGACAAGCATAAACATGTAGACGATTCTCCTTTTGGTGGCGGCGCAGGTATGGTTCTAAAACCTGAGCCGCTTTATCGTGCCATGCGTGCTGTTTTGGAACAGACGAAAAAATATGAACGGAATCGGCGTGTCCTAATCATGGATCCATCTGGAAGCATCTTCTCGCAGAAAAAGGCAAAAGAGCTTGCAGCATTCGATCAGCTTATTTTTATTTGCGGGCACTACGAAGGGTTTGATGCGCGTATTTATTCTTTGGCGGATGAGGCAATATCCATCGGTGATTTTGTCCTAACCGGTGGAGAGCTTCCTGCCATGGTCATAACAGATGCTGTTTCCCGTATGCTTCCCGGTGTCTTGGGGGACTCAGAATCTGCATCTACGGACTCATTCTATGATGGAATTTTAGGTTATCCGCAGTATACAAGACCGCGAGCATTTGAAGGGAAGGAAGTTCCTGCAATCCTTTTGTCTGGCGATCACAAAAAAATTCGAGAATGGCGACATGAGCAAGCGCTTCGCCTGACCAGGGAAAAACGCCCCGACCTCTTGCAGTCCGCGCGACTTACGAAAGAGGATAGGGCGTACTTGGCTTCACTCGAAATGTAACCTCACCTACGGTTCAATGATAAATTTAGTTGAGCCATTTTCTTTTTGCCCATTTCAACCATAAAGCAACATGGCAAAACGAGAAAAAAAGCATTCCAATAAGAAATATACCAGCAGCGACAGGGCGAGAAGTATTCTGCCAGGCTTCTTCGCCAAAGGTCATTGTCCCTGCTAGATTGACCATTAGAAGAAAGATAAAAATTTTTATTCGATATACGTTTTCCAATACACCAACACGTTTTAACGATAAAGAAAAAATCGAAATACCAAATGTTTGAATTAACGTATAGGCGAGTATATGAATCAGAGAGAGCAAACTGAAAATCTCCTTTGTTATGAAAAGTTCTAATTGAATTTTTTCCGATTCAGATGAAATAATGCAGCGGCAGCTTGTCCGAGACAAATCCCGCCGTCATTAGGTGGAATGAAGCGGTGTGTCAATACTTGAATGTGGTTTGCGTTCAGCTGCTCTTTCACAAGCCGAACGAGAAGAAGATTTTGAAATACGCCACCGCTTAGTGCTACTGTACGAATCCCGGTTTTTTTTGCCAAAGCATAACAAGCGCTTGCTATGGAATTAGCAAGACGAACATGAAAATGATAAGCGGATATATGAAAATTTATACCGCTTAAGCGTTCATTTAATGCAGCCTGAAACATATCGGTGGTAGGGAGGAGCAGCCTACCAGTTTGTTTTTCTGCTTTTAATGAATATTCATCGAATCCCCCATTTGCCAAGAGACTGGAGCTACCTTCTTCTGCCGCAAATTGCAATGCCATAGAAGCCTCTCCTTCAAAGGTAGATACGCGCTTTATTCCGAGAAGCGCACTTATGGCATCGAAGAGGCGGCCTGCGCTTGTCGAAGGAATACAGTTGATGCCATTATTCAACATAAAATATTGCGCGTTGAATTCCTGTGTAGAACAAAGTGAAAATTTATGGACGATACCATTGATTTGTGTTTTATCATCCAAGATATGATATAGCAACGAAATTGCATTTCTCCAACCGTCACGCGAGACATTATCTCCTCCCGCTTGAATCCATGGTTCAATGGAAGCGAGACGTGAAAAACCAAAATAATCTGCTTGAAGGATTTCACCGCCCCAAATCGTTCCATCTGTACCATATCCCGTTCCATCAAATGCGACGCCAATGACAGGATCATTATACGCATTTTCAACCATGCAAGAAAGAATATGTGCATAGTGATGCTGAACGGGAAAAAGTGGAATGCCAAGCTTTTTAGCGAACATTGTCGTATTGTAGTGTGGATGCAGGTCATAAGCGATAATTTCGGGATTGCATTCAAAAAGCGATTCAAATAATGAAATCGAATCCTTTAGCGCAACCAGGGTGCGCAAATCGCTCATGTTGCCGATATAAGGGGATGGATAAATTAGATTGTCGCGTGAAATGGTAAATGTGTTTTTTAACTCTCCTCCAATGGCTAGCACCTGACCATGAATCTTTTCGTTTACCGAGAATGGAAGCGGTGAAAAGCCTCTGCTTCGCCTTACCATATAAGGCTTATTATCGAACCAATCCATTACCGTATCGTCTGCCCGCAATCGAATCCTTCGATTATTCGACAAGATTAGGCTGCACATATTGCCCAGCGTATGAATCGCCTCTTCGTCTGTATGACAGATTGGCGCACCAGAAGGATTCCCGCTTGTCATAATTAAGGTATCTGAAATATCAATTCCATCCGGATAATCGAATAGAAGCATCTGGATCGGTGCGTAGGGAAGCATAACGCCAATTTTTGGATTATTGGGAGAAACGGAAGATGCTAGTGTCGTTTTGCACTGCTTTTCCAAAAGCAAAATTGGTTTTTGATATCCAGACAAAATGTCTTCTTGTGCAACGTTTACTACACATTCGCGGCGTACCGTTTTTACATCACGCATCATAACCGCGAACGGTTTAGTAGGACGGTTTTTATGTTTACGCAATAATTTTACAGTTGTTTCGTTTTTGGCATCGCAACAAAGGTGAAATCCTCCTATGCCTTTTATCGCAATGATTTCGCCGTTTTGAATCGCTTTGCGCGCTTTTATAATGGCATCTCTGCCTCGCGTTCTGGATTCGTTGATAAGGTAGACTTCTGGACCGCAATTATTGCAGCAAATTGGCTGTGCGTCATATCGACGCGTATGTTCTGACGTATATTCTGCTTGGCAGGCATGACACATAGGAAATTCTTTCATGCTGGTGCGCTCTCGATCATAAGGCATATCATCGAGAATCGTTAAGCGAGGGCCGCATGATGTGCAATTGATAAAGGGGTGAAGATAGCGACGATTCATTGGGTCAAAGAGTTCTTCTCGACACTTGTCACAAGTTGCAATATCGGGTGAGACGAAAATTGTACCTTCTTCCTTGGCACTGTCAATAATATCAAAACGATTGAACGCATATCGTGAAACCGTAGGAACACTGTCTAATCGTATGATAGCTGCGCGCTCTGGAGCCTGTCTGCGAATGGCAGTTTGAAATTCCTCTAGCGCCTTTTGGGAGCCTTGTGCGTAAATTTCAACATAAGGGCCCTTATTGCAGACTGTTCCTAATATGTTATGCGTAGCAGCGAGCCTGCTAATAAAAGGACGAAATCCGACGCCTTGAACGATACCGTATACTTTTATATGAAAAAGCATATTCGTACACCTCATCTGCAAGATGCTCTATATACGCATAACTTCCGATAATTTATACTTATCGGAAGTTATGCGTAATGTGCTTAAATTTCTTTTCTATCAAACGGTACTTGATTTAATAGCAACTGGGGATTGTTGTCCGTGATCCAACCTAAAGCCCATTCATTGCTGACAAGCAATACCGGTGCTCCATTTCGATCATAGACAAACATGCCACGATCTATTCCTTTCAACAAAGTCGGAGTGATTTCGCTGCCGTCTTCAAATGCCATCCAGCGTGCGACTTCATAAGGCTGCATATTCATAATAATATCGACGTTGTATTCATTTTTTAGTCGGTATTCCAAAACCTCAAATTGCAAAGTCCCTACTGTGCCTACAATGTATGACTCCATTCCGACACCGGGCTGCTGAAAGAGTTGGATTGCTCCCTCTTGCGTGAGCTGTTCTATCCCTTTGACAAATTGTTTTCGCTTCATTGTATCTTTTGCTTGAACACGAGCAAACTTTTCTGGTGGAAATACAGGGAAATCTGCAAATTTAAATTTATGATTCTCATCACAGATTGTATCGCCAATACCAAATATGCCTGGATCAAACAGCCCAACAATATCTCCAGGATATGCCTCGTCAATAATCTGCCTGTCTTGTGCCAGAAATTGTTGTGGCTGCGCGAGTTTTATAGACTTTCCACTCTTTTCATGCCAAACGGTCATATTTCGTTCAAATTTTCCCGAACAAATACGAATAAACGCAAGGCGGTCACGATGTGCCGGATTCATATTTGCCTGTATCTTGAAGACGAACGCAGAGAAATTTTCATCATTCGGGGAAATAGTGCCAGCAGATGAATTGCGTGGCATTGGAGGAGGTGCTAATTTAATGTAGCCTTCCAGAAAATCTTGAACACCGAAATTGGTCATGGCGGAACCAAAATAAATCGGTGTCAATTCGCCAGCAGAAACTTTTTTTAAATCAAAGTCCTCACCTGCTTCATCGAGTAATTCTAAATCTCCATTTAGAGTATTCCACGTATCTTTCCCAATTCGTTCAATAAATTCCGATGAATTGAGATCATAAATATCTGCGATGCGTGTTTCTTGTCCGTGTGTTGTATCTGCTGCGAAAAGCGCTACACGTTTCTTTTGGCGATCAAACACCCCAAGATATTGGCCATCCGTTCCAATAGGCCAATTCATAGGATATGCTCGGATTCCAAGGACATTTTCTATTTCATCCATTATATCAATAGGTGTTTTTCCGTAATGGTCAAGCTTATTGACGAACGTAAAAATAGGAATATTACGTTGCTTGCAAACTCTAAAGAGCTTTTTTGTCTGTGCCTCTACGCCTTTTGCAACATCAATGACCATGACCGCACTATCAACTGCCATTAAGGTACGATAGGTATCTTCAGAAAAATCTTGATGGCCTGGAGTATCTAAAATATTGATCCGACAGCCATTATAGTCAAACTGCAAAACTGAACTTGTAACGGATATTCCACGTTGTTTTTCGATTTCCATCCAATCAGAAACAGCATGACGTTGTGTTTTTCTTGATTTTATCGATCCTGCTAAATGAATTGCACCTCCATATAGCAATAGTTTTTCTGTCAGTGTTGTCTTTCCAGCATCCGGATGCGAAATAATCGCAAACGTACGTCGTTTGCTTATTTCATTATCAAGTTCATTTATTAATGATGACAAGATCTATCCTCCTATATTTTATCATTTTTGATAAGGCTTACCATCTAGTATAGCTTCTATTAAAGTAGTACCTTCATATCGTAGTTTCAATGAAAATATTTTACTTTGCTTTTCTATTAAATCAAAAAATATTTTATCACCTTCCCATAAGGGTAATTGCAAAACATCTTCTTTTTTGATCCATTTTAAAACACCTTCACGACAATCCTTCTGTAAATCACCATGAAATGAATTTGATGTATATAGAAACATATATTCTGTTTGACACTCGTCTGTTTGAAAAGTAATCACTCCTCTTAATTGAAATGAATCGAGGATAAGCCCTGTTTCTTCGAGTGTTTCACGTAGCAGGCAATCTTCTGGCGATTCATCTAATTCAAAATGACCACCAACCCCTATCCATTTATCATGATTTATATCATGGCTCTTTTTTATGCGATGCATCATCAGATAGCACCCATTTTGTTCTATATAGCAAAGTGTCGTTAAATTTGTCTTTCTCATATTGATGATGAAATCTCCAATCCAACAGGACAATGATCGCTACCTAAAATATCATTATAGATTATAGCATTCTGCAAGTCCTTTCTGATTCTTGAAGACGTCAGAAAGTAATCAATTCGCCAGCCTGCATTTGTATCTCTTGCTTTTCTCAGATATGACCACCATGTATAGCTTCCTGTTCGATTTGGATAAAAACTACGAAATGTGTCAATGAATCCCGCTTCTAAAAGCTTTGTGAATTTCATACGTTCTTCATCCGTAAAGCCTGCATTGTGATGATTGGTTTTAGGATTTTTTAAATCAATTTCTGTATGTGCGACGTTTAGATCGCCACATATGATAACAGGCTTGCCCTTATCCAGTCTTATTAGATAATCACGGAACGCATCTTCCCATGCCATTCGATAGTCTAATCGCTCCAAGCCACGCTTTGAATTTGGCGTATATACTGTAACGAAAAAAACAGATGGAAACTCTAATGTAATAACGCGCCCCTCATGATCATGTTCGTCTATGCATAAGCCGTATATTACATTTAACGGCTTGACGCGCGAAAATATGGCGGTGCCAGAATATCCTTTTTTATCAGCACTATTCCAATACTGCTGATAGCCAGGAAGATCCAGAATAGCCTGATCTGGTTGCATCTTCGTTTCTTGTAATGCAAAAATATCTGCATCTAGTCTTAAAAAACTTTCCATAAAGCCTTTTTTCAGACATGCGCGCAAGCCATTTACATTCCATGATATTAGTTTCATTATGCTCTCCTTTACCATCAAGGCAAGGCTTTAAAGGCGTTGATAGGCCAGAATACCAAAACGGCTTTTCCTTTTATTAAATGGTAAGGAACAAAACCGACGTCTGCAAAACGACTATCCTCTGAATTGTTTCGATTGTCACCCATTACAAAAACGGTTCCTTCTGGAACAACTGATTTAGGATATTCACTGCGGGTTTTTTCGAGAATATAATCTTCGTTTAGCACTTTATCATTGACATAGACACGTCCGTCTTTTATCTCAATCGTATCTCCTTGTGTCGCAATTACACGTTTTATAAAATCTCTACTTGTATCACGCGGATATTGAAACACTAGAATCTCTCCTTTTTCTGGGGAGCGAAATGCATATAGGAATTTATTTACGACAAGGCGTTCATGGGATTCAAGCGTTGGGCGCATAGATGGTCCATCAACGATATAAAGTTCGACGATAAAGGTTCGAATAATAAAGGCAAGAATCACGGCCACAAGAATTGAAATGAGCCAGTCTTTGGCTTCTTCTCCTAACGAACTCATACATACCTCCATATTTATTTCATAGCAATTACGTATAACATAAAATAGGGACTGCATAAAGCAGTCCCTACCATACGAAAATTAGCGCTTTTCTCTGATGCGAGCAGCTTTACCCGTGAGCTTACGCAGATAATAGAGCTTCGCACGACGAACAATGCCGCGGCGGACAACATCGATTTTCTCAATACGCGGAGAATGAACGGGGAACATACGCTCTACGCCAACTCCGTAAGAAATTCGACGGACGGTGAAGGTCTCACGTACGCCCGTTCCCTGACGCGCAATAACGACACCTTCGAACATCTGGATACGCTCGCGCGTACCTTCGACAATCTTTGCATGAACACGAACCGTGTCACCGGGAGCAAACTCCGGAATGTCACTGCGAAGCTGCTCTTTTTCTAGGGTTTCGATGATATTCATTTTTTCCTCCTTACTTTAGACGTTCATGGCAAGCATCATGGCTCACTCAGAGGACCGTCACGACATGGATAAGTTTAGCATAAGATGTATGTGATTTCAATACCTAAATTTATTTTATGCCCCAATTTCTTTAGGGAAGTGAAATCGTATATGCGGTAGTAGTAGTTTTGTCTACGAATGCTTGGGAAGCACTGATTAATTCAGCCGCCCATCTTCACACATCTGCACTGTCCTCTCGTCGTCGACAAATCCGCGGCGTAGCACCACTACGCCTGTGGTTTGTCTCCTAGATAGATACAGCGCATCTGTGTGAATCTGAGCAACTTCATTTAATCAGCACTTCCCTTGATTTCATTTTCTTTCACAGTTAGAATAGTAGCATTGGAGGTGTGTAATTTGTTAAGTGAATATATTACGTTAGGGGCAGTGCTATTACTTAGCCTAATTGGACACAACACGACGGTCGTATATGCAACTGTCATTGTGCTTGCATTAAAATTAGCTGGTCTGACGACGGTGCTAGAAACATTTGGTGCACAAGGACTAAATTGGGGAATTATTATCTTGACGGCAGCGATCCTAGTCCCAATTGCCACCGGATCTGTAACGCTTCAAACTATGATTGATTCCTTTAAGACACCTATGGGCATCATTGCAGTCATAGCTGGCGTTCTGGCCGCTATTGCAGGGGGCAGTGGCATCACCTTGCTAAAGGAATCTCCTGAAGTCGTTTCCGCATTGATTATCGGAACGATGGTTGGTGTATTCTTTTTCAAGGGAATTGCCGTTGGTCCTTTGATTGCCGGTGGCATAACCTATGCCGTTCTTTCGATTTGCGCCTATTTCAAATAATGTTAGCCTAGATAAGCGGCGTACCACGGCATCTGTTTCTCCTCCACTACTATCGTTGGATCGGAATGCCCCGATAATAGGAGCGTTTCATCTGGCAGGCGGAGGATTTTTTTCGTTATACTCTCCAACAAGAGCTTTTCATCACCCCCATACATATCCGTGCGCCCATAGCTGGACTTGAATATTGTATCCCCCACGAATGCGACACCATCATTTTGACTATAATAGAGAGCTCCATCCGTTGTATGCCCTGGTGTCATAATCAATTTCAGTTGAAAGGATACGTTATCTTTTAACTGTAAAACTGTTCCATCTGCGAGATAATCGATGCCGCCAAGGCGCATGGGGTTTCCGAATTGCTCAGAAAGATTCCATGTTGGATTTTCAACATATTCATAGCCGTTCATCGACATTGCGACTGGTATATCCAGTTGATTTTTTAGTTGTTCCACTGCACCGATGTGGTCGAAATGCCCGTGTGTTAATAGAATATACTCTATAACAAAGTGCCTCTCTTTTATAATACGATATAATCTCTCTGCTTCTGCACCGGGATCAATTAGAAAACCATGATTGCTCGTTTCATCTATGTAAAAATAAGCATTTGTCGTGATAAACTGCGTAACGGGAACTTTCAAAATCATAAATAGTGCTCCATCAACTCTATAAAAGAAAATTATACTTCTTCCAAATCAAAGATCTGATTCAACAACTGAATCCCTGTTTTGGTACGAAAAATTTTTTGTCGAAATGAACGAATTCCTTTTTTTGATACGTTATCCTCAAATGCATTGACAAGAAAATCCGATTCGATGAGGATCTGATAATCCAAACCATCTATTTCATGGTAAGTATGATGGTGTCCAATAAGATAGCAGACGCGATCTATAAGAGGCTTTTTACATCCAAGCCCGTTTAATAGATCTGCTGCCAGTGAAGGCCCTTCTTTTTCCTGATACACGCCTGCTGCACTATGATATTTTCTCTCGGCAGAATGTATTCCAATATCGTGAAGAATCGCTGCTACTTCTAATATCTCCTGCACGTCATCGGAAAGCTTTTCTTCTCGCCCAATCAGTGCAGCAAAGGAATGTACTTTTATAAGATGCTGGATTCTTTTTGCATCGCCTGCATCGAAAAGAATCATTTCTTTCAAGATAGAGTTCATATCCAAATCAATCGCTCCTAATTGCACTATTTTTTACGAAAACTGTCTTGCTTATGCGAGATGGGCTATACTATTCATCAATTCTATAGTGGGGATCCCATCATCGTATCGAACAATATTGACTGCCGTATTAAACTGCCGGATACGCCAAACGTATCGCAATGACATATTAAGCTGCGCCGCCAATATTGTACGCAAAATCGCGCCATGTGCGACGACAACAACTGTATGGTCGCCTCCTTCAAAGTCGTGCAGAATAGTATCGAGGCGTTCCATTGCACGATTTTGAACCTGCTGAAACGTCTCTCCATTTGGGATTTCCAAAAGATCGGGGTACTGAAAGAATTTTTCCATAGCCTCCGGCCATTGATGAATGATTTCCTCGTAGGTAAGACCTTCCCAATCGCCAAAGCTAAGCTCACGAAAGACCGCTTCCTGATGAACTTTCAGTCCAAAATGTTCTGCGATAATGGCAGCTGTCCTTGTTGCGCGTTGGAGGTTGCTTGCATATATCGCATCTACATGATTGACAGGAAAATGCTCCGATAACATTTTCGCCTGCTCAATCCCATCCTTCGTTAAAGCAACATCAGATTGTCCTTGATAACGCCCACTGATATTCCATTCCGTCTGTCCATGGCGAATTAAAATCAATCGTGTCATAACACTGATACCTCCAATGCAGTTAATAGTTTTTCATGCTCTTTCCGATTGCGTACGGCGACACGAATAAATGTTTCGTCCAATCCAGGATAATTCGCGCAATCTCTTACAAGAATCCCACGACTGCGAAGTTTCGCAGATAACATACTGCTCGTCTGTCCCGTTTCACGAATGGAAAGCAAAATGAAATTTGCACTAGGCTGATATGCATGAATGCCTTTGATTGTATTCAATTTATCAAACAACCACGCACTCTCCTTTTGCAAGAATATACGACTTTCTTCTTGGTATATCTTTTCTTCTAATGCCGTGACACCAGCCTTTTGTGCGAGAAGGTTGACATTCCATACATCCTTTCCCATTGACAAGCGTTCACATACGGTAGGAGCAGATATGCAAAAACCAAGCCGCAATCCTGGGATTGCGTAAAATTTTGTCAAAGATTGGATGACAAGTGTCTTAGGATAATCCCTTACTAGAAATCGAAGTGTTTTTTCTTCACGCAAAGAGCAAAAATCAAGAAAAGATTCATCTACTACAAGCCATTTGTCTTGTTTTGCACAACTCTCAACAAGCGGCAATAATGTGCGATGCTCTAAACACACCCCTGTCGGGTTATTCGGATTGCCGAGAATGAGACAATCTGCTTCTTTCATGTCCGATACTAATTTATCTAAATGCGGAAAGAAATCTTGTTCTGATTCAAGCACATGATAGCGCACATTGCATCCGGCAGCAAGAGCTGCTCTTTCATATTCACTAAAGGATGGGACCGGCAATAATACAATCTGCGGGCGATAGGTATAAAAAAATAAATAGAATAGCTCTGCAGCACCATTACCAAGAAGGATTCTATCCTGCGGCACTCCATACTGTTCAGCAATCGTCGATTTTAAGTTTTTGGCATGTGGGTCAGGATAGTGCACGATTTCATCTATATTGGCTTCAATTGAATGACGAACAGTGGGCGATAGTCCCAAAGGATTGATGTTAGCAGAAAAATCCAACCAACTTCCTGTCGGTGCTGGTTCATAAATATTGCCCCCGTGTAAGAAGCGTTCCATAATGTTCTCCCTATCGAATTCGATAAATCCCTCCCGCTATCAATCGTGCCTGCCGCACAAAGGAAAGCTGCGGGAAATATTTCATTATACGGGCTATTCCTCGATTCAAACAATTCGAAGAAGCCCTGCTGTTCCAAAGAATACCGATTACTGTGCCGCTGTGCGCAATACTTATGCCGAGAGCTCCCATCTCCTGCGCTGCTGTAAAAATGTTTTTCAGCTCCAATTTAGGTAAAATGGATTGATGCGCAAAGGCACTGATGGTAGCAGCTTCAGCAATGCCTTCCTCCGTTCCATTGCGAAGGAGTGCTAATGCTCGCTCCATCAGTCGTTCTTTTGAAGCTGTTTTTTTCTTAATATCCGTTTGTTGATTGAAGACAATCGTGTCAATTTCTCCACCAAAATCAAAGATAGTAAGGCGAAGTGCAGGCATGACGGGAAAAGTCTCCTGTACAACGCCGGCAAGATAGTTCAATCGCACCACAGAAGGCAAAAAGATTCCATCTGTTGGTTCTATTGCAGCAGCAATTTGTAGCATTTGATTGGAGGATAGTGGTATGCCATAAGCGAGTGATACACCTGCCACAACGGCGCCAATATCCGCGCTTGACGAAGCCATTCCTTTTCCATGCGGCAGATCCGATAGGAGCTGAAGCCCCCATGGAAAAGTTTCTTCCCCTAAGAAGATCATGGTTCGCTCAAGTGCATTTAAGGATTTTCTTCCTAAGCCGTGGATTCCATCTATTGCATCAGAAATACGAACTTCCGTATAACAATCAATTGGACAAGTAACCAGAAAAGGCTCTCCAGACAAACTTCCCTGAACGAGTTCTCCACAAGACCCGGGGACTCTTACCACGATTTCCATAGAAGCAACATGCCCCCCGGCAGCCAATGTGCAGCAAAAAAAACAACTAATACAACGGTTTCCGTCAACATCTCAACTGCACCGTAAACGTCACCAGTAAGACCACCTAACCGTCTGCATACATAGGCTGAAAAGTTCCATGCAAATGCCAGGCCAGCGATAAGAGCATATACGGCAGCAGGCCCCCACGGAAGAACACATAGCAATGTGATTGCCAGCGCGATCCATACGGTTTTGTTATCCGCTGAATCCGAGAATGCTTTCCCTATTCCTTCCTCCCGTGCATAAGGAAAAAAGGCGATTGCAACCACCATTGCCATACGCCCAATAATAGGCATGACAAAAAGTGCTGTCATAATGAGCATAAGGGGAATATCACGTAGCAAAGACCAATTCATCAAGATAAGAATAACGAAAGCAACTACACCAAATGAACCGGTGCGGCTATCTTTCATAATTTCCAACATACGCGCGCGCTCACGCCCAGAGAAAATACCATCTATCGTATCCATAAAACCATCACAATGAAGTGCGCCTGTAACAAGGATGGGAAGCGTAATAAGAATTGTTGTGACGATATTCGACCATCCCAAAATTGCGATCAGGAACCATGAAGCAATCATATAAAAAATGCCTAATATAAGTCCGACAAGAGGAAAATATCGCGTACTTCTTCCAAAATCCAAAGCCGTAAGATTCGTTTGTTCTAGGATATGTATGCGCGTTAAAAATTGAAGCGCAACGATAAAATGACGCAACAATAAATCCCCCTTCTCCAGAATATCTTTAATAATAGAATCCATTTTTGTTTTTTTGCTTAGAGAAGAATGTCTTTTTTGCTTTTGCATGAGATAGCATTTCACGTGCATTTTCGAGCGATGCCGTCGTCATATCTGCACCTGATGCCATGCGCGCTATTTCCGACACTTGCTCGCGTTCCGATAGCAGAACGATATCCGTGACCGTGCTGCCCCCCTGTGCTTTTTTCTTTATGTAAAGATGCGCGTCCGCCATGCACGCAATCTGTGGCAAATGCGTGATGCAAAGAACTTGCTTGTAGCGTGCAACGAGCGCAATTCGCTCTGCCACCATCTGAGCTGTGCGCCCTCCGATTCCCGTGTCAATTTCATCGAATACCATGCTTGGCGCAGCGTCATCATGCGATGCCGAAACGACTTTGATCGCAAGCGCGATACGGGAAAGCTCACCACCTGAAGCAACCTTTTGAAGAGGTTTCATTTCTTCCCCGGGGTTCGCAGAAAAGTACATCTTAATCGCATCGCATCCTCGTGACGTAAAGCTATTTGTCGGTTCAATCGCAATGTGAAAACGCGCATTTTGCATTCCAAGCGCATGAATCTGCTCACCAATCGCATGTGAAAGTTCCTCTGCCGCACGTACGCGCAGCATCGTCACACCAGAAGCATATTTTTTCATTTGAGCTGCACTTGCTTCAATGGATTTTTTTAGATTCTCCATATCCGCATCATAATTTTCTATAGCAGAAAGTTCCGTCTGAACATCTTGTTGATGCGCTAACACATCGGCAATCGTTGCACCATACTTTTTACGCAAGCGGTAAATGACATCCATTCGCCGCTGAAGTTCATCAAGACGTTCAGGACTAAATTCCATCATCTCGCCGTAGTCGCGTATCTCATACGATGCCTCTTGAATCGAAACGAACGCATCCTCTATGATTTTCTGTGCATTAGCGAGGGCATCGTCATATCGTCTCATATCCATTAAGTTTTTCTTTACGGTTGAAAGTCCGTCGAGGATACCGACACTTCCCTTGCCTGACGCATTTAATAAATGATATGACTCCTTGACGGAGCTAGCTATCTTCTCGGCATGAGATAATTTTCGTATTTCTGCTTCTAGTGTTTCGTCCTCCCCATCCTTTAGCTGTGCATCCGCAATTTCCTTTTCCTGCCAGCGCAACATATCAAGCCGCTTTTCGTATTCGCGCGAAGCATTTTCTTTCTCTTTATATGCCTGAGAGAGATTTTTCCATTCTGTATATTTTTTCCTGTATTGTTCGATGGCTTCCAGTAATTCAATTTCGTGTGCATCTACAAGATGAAATTGGCTCTCTTCCTTTAATAAGGCAAGATTTTCATTTTGTCCGTGTATATCGACAAGAAGTGCACCAATTTGTTTTAATATAGCAAGCGTGACATGGCGGCCATTAATGAGCACTGTTCCACGTCCGGCACGCGAAACCTGTCTCGTTACGATGAGTACACCATCTTCGGCATCGATTGCCTGATCGAATAGAATAGAACGAAGTATATCCTGATTCGATTCAATAGAAAAGACAGCTTCGACGCGCAGCCAATCACAGCCGGTACGAATCGAATCAGCGGATGTGCGTTGCCCCAGAATAGTTCCTAACGCGTCAATAAGGATGGACTTCCCTGCGCCTGTCTCACCAGTCAAGATATTCAGCCCATGCTCGAAATCCACCTGTACATGTTCCAGCAAGGCAAAATTCCATACCGTAAGTGTCTTTAGCATGACGGGACGCTCCTTCTTTAGTCCTGCTCCAAAAAGTCCATGAGGCGTTTCATGATGACAGGGGCAACTTCTTTGGGTTTGACAACGACAAGAATGTTATCATCGCCTGCGACCGTTCCGATAACTTCTGGCCACTGACAGTAATCAATTGCTGCCGCCACAGTATTCGCGCCACCGGGTAGTGTCTTGACAACAAGGATATTTTCACTGTAATCACAGCTGGTAATCGTGTCGGAAAAAACGCGCTCTATGCGCTCTTTCGTAAAAAAGAAACGGTCTTGTGTAGGAGAAGCGTACCGATAACGACCATCACCTGTAGGAACTTTAATGAGCATGAGTTCCTTAATATCACGGGATACCGTTGCTTGTGTTACTTTTATGCGTCGCCTGCGCAATTTCTCTGTAAGATCGTCTTGCGTTTCGATAATTTCTCGTGCAATGATGTCGCGAATCACTTCCAAACGCCTTTCTCGCATTCCGATCCCCTCCTCACATTGCTTCGCTATGTTTCCAGAGCTTCGTTTTTAGCAGCTGATAGTAATCTTTGTCATCAAATTTGACGATATCTGCCTGTGCTGTTGATTTTTGAATTTTTACGGCCTCACCGGGGAGCAGGCGATAGCTTTCCTGCCCATCAAACGTCACTATAATATCTTGCTGGACGGGGGCGAGCTGTATGAGCACGGACTCCTCTTCGCCGATGACAAGTGGACGAAAATTAAAGGTATGCGCACAAATAGGCGTTACAAGAAGTGCGCGGACATTCGGATTCATAATAGGCCCACCTGCCGAAAGCGAGTATGCCGTCGATCCTGTTGGCGTTGAAACAATAATTCCATCCGCCTTGCAGTCCATAAGATGTGAATCGTTAATACTAAGCCCCAGGCGAAGCATACGTGCGACGCCGCCCTTAGTGACGACAATATCATTGATTGCATGCCCCAAAAAACGCTCACCTTGCGCAGCAACAACACTGCCCGCTAAAAGAAGGCGATGTTCCACATAATATTCTCCATCGAGAATTTTTTGAAGTTTCGTTTCGAGCTCATTCGTCTCAATATCTGCCATAAATCCTAATGTGCCAATATTTATGCCACATACAGGAACGGTCGCATGGCTATATCGTCTGCATACGCCCAATAGCGTTCCATCGCCACCAATACTTAATGCAAGATCAGCAGGCTCGTGCTCAATATTCGCTACTCCATATCCTTCTACATCAAAAAAACGCGCCGCATTCTCCGACATGATGATGCGAACGTCCTTCGCATGGAAAAAGGAAAGAATACGATTCAGCACGAGAGGTGATTCCGCCTTCTGAGCATTTGGGAATACCGCTATCGTCAGCATCGAATCAACTCCTTATTTATCCAGTGACGTATGTGCTGCATCGACGACCTCTGCTACTTGCGACATCTGTACGCATTGTTCTTCATCTGCACTACACATTAGATGAACCAAATATTCGATATTGCCTTCTGGCCCTTTGACGGGAGAAAAGGTTAACTCCGTAGGGAAAAAACCAATCTCACGAGAAAAACGAATGATCTCTTCAATCACAGCTTCATGCACTTTTGGATCTTTTACAACGCCCTTTTTCCCGACATGCTCACGCCCCGCTTCAAACTGCGGCTTGATGAGTGCGACAACTTCCCCGTTTTCTTTAAGCAAGGAGCGCACTACTCCAAGCACTTTTGTCAACGAGATGAATGCCACATCAATAGAAATAAAGTCGAGGGCTTCCCCAAGATCTTCTAGCGTTACATTTCGTATGTTTGTCCGCTCCATATTGATAATGCGAGCATCTGTACGAAGTTGCCACGCAAGCTGCCCATAGCCAACATCAATCGCAAATACTTTGCAAACGCCATGCTGCAGCATACAGTCACTAAATCCACCCGTCGAGGCTCCTATATCGGCGGCCGACTTTCCACTCAGATTGAGCGAAAAGGAGTTTATCGCCTTTTCCAGCTTTAATCCGCCACGACTAACATAGGGAATATCTCGGACGAGCAAACGGATTATTGCCTCTTTCCTAACAAGTGTCCCTGCTTTATCAACTTTTTGCTCATCAACGAGCACTTCGCCCGCCATAATCATCCGCTTTGCACGTTCACGACTAGCAACAAGCCCTTGGCTCACGAGCAATGCATCCAAGCGTTCCTTTGCCACTTTAGTATTCTTCTTCCTTGTTCAACGCATAAAAACAACTTAAAATACGTTCTGCCATCTGTGCGGGGAGAAGACCGCACAGCTCAAGAAGTTCACTGGTCGCCCCCTGCTCGATAAACGTATCAGGAATCCCGAATCGCAGAAGTGGCGTATCATTTGCCGTATCGACGAGATGTTCTGCAACGGCTGATCCGAAACCGCCCGCCAAGACGTTTTCTTCCATAGTAACGAGAAGTTTTTTCTCTTTAGAAAAGGTGTGAATGATCTCTTTATCGAGCGGTTTTACAAAACGCATATTGACAACAGCGGTCTTGATACCATGTTCGGCTAAAATGGCAGATGTCTTTTTTGCTGCGTCAACCATCGTGCCAACGGCTAAAAGTGCGATTTCGCCCTCATCCTGCAAAACCTCTGATTTTCCTATCGGTATATCATCGAACGTATCGGTAAGGGGAACACCAAGCCCTGCACCGCGCGGATAACGGATTGCAGTCGGTCCATTGACCTTAAGAGCAGTCGACAGCATCTGTCGTAGTTCCTCCTCATCCTTCGGTACAAATACCGTCATATTGGGAATTTGACGCAGATATGAGAGATCGAATACACCATGATGCGTTGGTCCATCTTGACCGACAAGCCCAGCTCTATCCAAGCAAAGCGTGACAGGCAGATTTTGCAGGCATACATCATGGATGATCTGGTCAAATGCACGCTGTGCAAATGTTGAATAAAGCGCAAGGACGGGGTGAAGTCCATCAGCCGCCATGCCTGCGGCTAATGTCATCGCATGCTCCTCGGCAATCCCAACATCAAAGAATCGGTTTGGGTATGCTTCACCGAAAGCTTTTAGCCCTGTCCCTGTCGGCATTGCTGCCGTGATAGCAACAACATCGCTTCTCTGTTTTGCAAGCTCAATCAGTGCTTTACTGAATACAGATGTGTAAGAAGGAGCTTTTGATGAAGAAGGAATCCCTTTTCCTGTATCCGGATTAAACTTTCCAATTCCATGAAAACGCTCTGGTTCTTTTTCTGCCGGAGCGTATCCTTTCCCTTTTCGCGTATGGATATGGATGAGCACAGGACCTTGCATTTCCTTTGCCTTTGCAAGTACATCTTGAAGCAAGGAAATGTTATGCCCATCAATTGGACCGCTATAATGAAACCCAATTTCTTCAAAGATACTGCCAGGAATCATAACGAAACGCAAGCCATCCTTGATATGGCTTGCGGTACGATAAACCGTGTCACCAATACGGGGGATGCTCATCAAGAGATTTCCCATATCCTTTTTGACACGATTGTATTGTGGCGCGATACGAATACGTGAGAGATATTCGCTCATCGCGCCAACATTTGCGTCAATCGACATTTCGTTATCATTAAGAATGACAATGAGATGCGTGCCGAGCGATCCCGCATGATTGAGCGCTTCATAGGCCATCCCACCCGTCAGTGCACCGTCGCCAATGACAGAAATGACTTGGTTATGTCGTTTCGACACATCGCGTGCAACTGCCATGCCAAGCGCAGCCGATATCGAAGTGCTGGCGTGTCCAACCCCAAAGGCATCATAGATAGACTCTGAACGATTGGGAAAACCCGTTATGCCGCCTTTTAGCCGTAAGGTTGAAAAACGGTCGCGTCGTCCAGTCAGAAGCTTATGCGTGTACGCTTGATGCCCGACATCCCAAATCAATTTATCCTGTGGAAACTGAAATACGCTATGCAAGGCGAGGGTTAGCTCCACCGTTCCAAGGTTTGGGGCTAGATGGCCGCCATTTGTCGCGACGGTTTCAATAATCATGCTCCGTAATTCACGGGCAAGTGCCTCAAGTTCAAAGATAGAAAGCTTCTTTACATCATTTGGCGTATTGATTTTTTCCAATAATGGGTACATAAAATGCCCTCCCATCATTCCCGGCGCTTTACGAGATAAGCAACGAGTTCCCGCAAGAAATCAGCCTCAGCTCCAAATGAATCGAGTGAACGCACCGCTTTTTGGACGACGTCTTCTGCTAACTCTTGTGCTTTTTCAAGAGAGGTAAGTGTAACGTATGTCGATTTATCGTTGCGTACGTCGCTGCCTATTGGCTTCCCTGTTACCGCTTCGTCTCCAGTAACATCGAGAATATCATCTGTTATTTGAAACGCCAGTCCAAAATACTCCGCATAATTCGTTAATGTTGCAAGCTGTTTATCATTTGCGTCTCCAAGCATCGCCCCACTTCGAATCGCCGCACGGAAAAGTGCGCCGGTCTTCCCCATATGCATGGTGCGAAGTGTTTCCATTTCAATGTGCTTTCCTTCTGAAATGAGATCAAGGGCCTGCCCGCCAACCATGCCGCTCGCTCCGGCGGCACTGCTCATTTCACGAACGACACGCACCAGTATATCAGGTGCAACCCCTTGCTGACGCAGCATAACCTCAAAGGCCAGTGTCAGTAAGGCGTCGCCCGCAAGCACAGCCATGCCATCCCCATAGACCTTATGATTGGTCAAACGACCACGTCGATAGTCATCGTTGTCCATTGCAGGAAGGTCATCGTGAATCAAGGAATAGGTGTGAATCATTTCGATCGCACACCCTGTCGTTACGTAGTCTGTTCCTTTTGCCCCCAATGCATCTGCTGCTGCCATCAGTAAAATGGGGCGCAAGCGCTTGCCGCCTGCCAAAAGGCTATATCGCATGGAATCTGCCAGCATCGTTTCAATTTGCTTCGTGCGCTCCAACTCGTATGCAAGTTCCCGCTCCACTAATTTCTTTCGCTCTTCCCACAATTCTTTCATCATGGCTGTTCTCCCTCGATTAAAAGTGTAGATTCCTTGACTTTTCCCGCATCATCCTGTACCAGTAAATCCATTGTCTTTTCGGCACGCGTAAGTGCCTTGATACAATTCTGGGATAGCTCAACTCCCTCTGAATAATTCGCCATCAGATCTTTGAGAGACACGCTTCCATTTTCCATCGTATTAACGATTTCTTCCAGTCGCTGCAAGGATTCCTCAAAGGACAATTCTTTTTTCCTAGGCATTTCATACCGACCTTTCTGCTGTATCTGTTATGTCAGCATGAACCGAGATCCGACCATCTTTCATAACAACTGTCAATGCCGCGCCAGGAATCACTTCCTTGGCACTCGTTATTAAGTTTCCTTCTCGTTCCACCATTGCGTAGCCACGCATAAGAACATGAGCAGGATTCAGTATGTCTAGCTTTTTCAGCACAACATCAAGGCGATGCTTCTGCTCCTTCATCTGATTTCCCACCAACCTGTCAAGACGCTCTATCGCACGATCAAGTCGTTCTCTACGTGTGGCGATCAGCATATCGGGATTTTGGAAGCAGGTGCTTCTAAGAAATGCCTCTAATTGAAGCCGCTTTTTTTCGATATTTCTCTGTGCCTGTTCTTTGATGCGAGCATGGAGGCTTTGCACATAGCGCAATAACTCATGGGCATCTGGCACAGCAAGCTCTGCTGCTTGTGAAGGTGTCGCGGCACGCACGTCACTCGCGAAATCGGAGAGAGAAAAATCCGTCTCGTGTCCAACGGCCGAAATAACAGGAATCTTGGATGCATAAATGGCGCGTACAACGCATTCCTCATTAAATGCCCACAAATCCTCTATTGAGCCGCCGCCACGCCCGACAATCAGCAAATCCACAGGCATAGCACGATTAAAAAATGCGATTCCTTGTTCCATCTGCTTTGCCGCCCCCTCTCCTTGAACCTGCACGGGATAAAGCACAAGTTGAATCGACGGCCATCGTCTTTTTGACACATGATAAATATCGCGGAGAACAGCTCCCGATAAAGAAGTAACAAGACCAATCCGCTTTGGAAATTTAGGTAACAATTTCTTATGAGCGGCAGAAAAGAGCCCTTCTGCCTCCAGTCTTGTCTTTAACTGCTCAAACGCTAAGGCGAGCTCACCCGCTCCGTCCGGAATCATACGATCAACATATAGCTGATAGACGCCGTCTCTTTCATAAACTGCGACCGAGCCAGTCAGGATAACCTGCAATCCATTTTCTGGCACGAAGCGTATCCCCTGTGCTCTGCTGCGAAACATTACACACTTTAGGCACGAACAGGAATCCTTTAATGTAAAGTAGCAATGCCCGGAAGCATATCGCTTGAAATTGGATAATTCGCCACGCACCTGAATATTGCGTAGAATGGATTCCCGTTCCAACACGTCTTTGATATAGCGCGTCAAATCACTGACACTGTGAACTGCCATTGTGCCTAGCCCCCTAGAAAAAAATGCCAGACATTCGTCTGGCATTCCCATACATCAATGCACAGCTTTTACGATAGCGCCCAAAATTCCATTCACATAGCGTCTGGAATCATCAGAGCCATACTTTTTGGCAAGTTCCACTGCCTCGTTTATGGCAATATTAGGCTTCAGCCGTTCATCAGCAAAGAACATTTCATATACGGCCATACGGATAAGATTACGATCTACGGCTGCCATGCGTTCGATCTTCCATTCTAAAGAACACGCTGCAATGCGAGTATCAATCGCAACGAGATTCTCCCGCGTTCCATGCACAAGACTCTGAAGAAACGTGCGATCGTGAGCGCTCAACGTTTCATACTCCCTGAGCACGGTATCAACAGCAAGCGTTTCGTACATCATTTCCTGCTCTGGTACATCTGCATGATTTAAGTCTAACTGAAAGAGTGCCTGAAGCGCCGCCTCTCTCGCCTGTCTACGACTCATTGACTAACCTTCCTTATCATTCGGTCAGCGAAATCGCCGATACCGATCCGGCAAAAAGCGTTCTATCTTCTCGAACATATCCTCGCCGCGGTCAATTTGCGCGCCAACCCAAAGTCCTAACGAGCCGCAGGCAAATATAAAGGCAGTGCGCCAAAAACCGATCAATAGAATTGCAGCGCCAAAGACCATGCCAAGAACAAGCCCCAGCGTCTTGCAGGAGCGTCCGAAAAAGAGCGCATTCACAATACGGTTTATTTCGTCCTTCATTCTATTCTCCGCTTTAAACGACGCGATGCTTGCGGATAGGCGGCGTATCCGTGATCCCTACGACTGAAATCTCAATCGGTACATCCTTAAGATTCATGGTCTGTCCGAGCTGTTCGCGAACACGTGAAAAAACTTCTTTGGAGAGCATAGCCGCATTTACATCCTGTCCAATAACGAGTTGCAGGGAGACGGAAAGCGATGCTCCAGTCTTGTCTCTCTTCGCCGATATATGTGCTTTTGCGTCGCGCACGCCGTTCACAGAAGAAACAACTCGTTTTACCATTTCACGAACTGCTTCTAACGCTATGCCTACAGATCCATCTGTTCCTGATACAGCAATAAACTCGCCATGATGCATTTCATGGACATTGTTTGCTGAACATGCGCGAAAAAAACAACAAAGAGAAAAAAGGAGCAACACGGCAGATGCAGCAACTGTTTCTTGCTGTGCCAGCACGAAACGAAGCTCGTTGAGCCAACTCCGTTCCGGCACAACACCTGTGGATACTGCAAGAAAGACAAGCGACAGAACCAGCAGCGCCAATGCCCCAAGTATAAGAAAGAATCGATTGATAACCCCCATCTTATTGCCTCATGGTGTCAGCGCACACGAACTTCTTCCGCTTTCGGTTCTTCTTCGGGGAATCCAACACCTTGAACATGGATATTGACTTCGACCACGGAAAGCCCCGTCATCGTTTCAATCGCTTGTTTGACATTTTCCTGTGCCGCAAGTGCGATATCCGGAATACGAACGCCGTACTTCACGATGATGTAAAGGTCAACTGCGGCTTCTTTTTCGCCGACTTCAACTTTTACGCCTTTTGCGAAGTTCTTGCGCCCGAGCATCTCTGCAATACCACCGGCGATGCCGCCGCTCATACCAGCAATGCCTTCTACCTCCGTAGCAGCCAATCCCGCGATAATGCTGACCACTTCGTCTGCAATACGGATTGCACCGAGAGAGGAATCTTTTCTTACAGCTTCTTTTTCATTCGACATGATAAACCCTCCTTAAAACGGATAGAATCTTAGCACGGATAGAACCGAACATCTATATTTTAGTAATTCGCGAAAGAAATGCTTTATTCCTTCCCATCATGATAAGAAATAAAAGCTGTCATACCGAAAAACGGCACGGCAGCTTTAGGTACATTATTAGGCACGCTCGATATAGTTGCCCGTACGCGTGTCAATGCGAAGTGTATCCCCTTCATTGACAAAGAGAGGTACGCGAACTTCATAGCCCGTCTCAACCTTTGCCATCTTCGTCGCACCCGTTGCCGTATTGCCCTTGACGCTCGGTTCGCACTCAACGACCTTCAGATTAACGGAATTGGGAAGAGAAATGCCGATGATGCGCCCCTTAAACGTCTGGAGTGAAACCTCCATATTTTCCATGAGATAGTTCAGTGCATCTCCGAGCTGACCCCTATTGAGTTCCGTTTGCTCGTACGATTCCATATCCATGAACGTATACATTCCGTCGGCCTCATATAGGTACTGCATATTGCGAGTCTCAAGGTGTGCTGCCGGCATTTTTTCATTCGGATTGAACGTACGCTCGACAACGGCGCCTGTCTCGACGTTCTTTATCTTCGTGCGAACAAATGCGGCTCCCTTACCCGGTTTTACATGCTGGAAATCGACAATCTGCCAAACGCCGCCATCAATCTCAATAGTAAGTCCTGTGCGAAAGTCCGTACTGTTAATCATTAGCTTAAGCCCTCCAAGCGTCAAAATCATAATATATTCGATATTATAATAGACGATACCTCTCGCGTCAAGCATTCCTGAAGATGAGGTATGTGTTAATTTGTAGGGTTACAATACATATGTTACACTGAAATCGTGAAAAGAGTATACGAGGATCATAGGCTCGTTTGAGCCTGTGATCCTCGTTTTTAATGCGTATTATTCTATACCCTTTTGATTCTAAGCATATTGGATTACTTCACATACGCCGTAATCTTCTTGAAGTGCGCTTGGAAGAACTCCTCGGCGACTTGCGGGAAGAGTGCGTAGGAAAGGACATCTTCTTCGGAAGGATTTAGGTAACCCTTACCTTTGAGCTCTGCCTCGAAGTCCGCGAAAGTTTTTGCTTTTGCATCCTCAACAGAGCAGTCTTCAATGATATCCTGCGGATCGATATGAAGCGTGTTCATCAGGAAGTCGCGGTCAACAGGAACTGGTGTTTTGCCGAACTTTCCGCGTGCAAGATCCTTGAATTCGTTTGGAACCATCTTGTAACGCTCGCCACTCATGACGTTGAACGTCGCCATCGTGCCGACAATCTGAGAGGATGGCGTAACAAGGGGCGGATAACCAACATCTTTACGAACGCGTGGCATCTCATCGAGGAGATCTTGATACTTGTCTTCCATGCCCGCTTCTTTGAGCTGATTTGCGAGATTCGAAAGCATACCTCCAGGGATCTGGAAGTCGAGAACATTCGGGTTAATGTCAAAGTATCCTTTGAGGTTAAATTCCTTAATAATGCGCTGCTTGACAGAGAGGAAATGCTTCGAGATTGGCGTGAGCTGCTGGACTTCGATGCCTGTGTCGCGATCCGTTCCTTCGAGTGCGCGGATCATCGTTTCCGTGCAGGGCTGAGACGTATCAGAGGAGAACGGCGCGAGTGCGGTGTCGATAATGTCGACGCCTGCCTCGATAGCCTTGAGATACGTCGCATGGCCGAAGCCCGATGTGCAGTGCGTATGGAGCTCGACGGGGATATCGAGAGCCGTCTTGAGTTTCTTGACGAGGTCTTCAGCGACGTAAGGCTTCAAGAGACCAGACATATCTTTTATGCAGACGGAATGGCAGCCCATGTCCTGGAGTTCTTTTGCGAGCTCGACGAATTTCTCATTCGTATGAACCGGGCTCAGCGTGTAAACGAGACACCCCTGCACTTCCGGTTTTTCCTTGCAGTTGAGCGCGGCATTGATTGCGACCTTGAGGTTGCGAACATCGTTGAGTGCATCAAAGATGCGGAATACGCCGATGCCGTGTTCAGAAGCCTTCTGAACGAACTTTTCGACGACGTCGTTCGAGTAGTGGTTATAGCCGAGAAGGTTCTGACCACGCAAAAGCATCTGGATTGGTGTGTTGAGGTGTGCCTTCAATGTATCGAGGCGTTCCCACGGATCTTCCCCGAGGAAACGGAGGCAGGTGTCGAACGTCGCGCCCCCCCATGCTTCCAATGCCTTGTAGCCAACTTTGTCGAGTGCTTCGAGCTGCGGCAGCATATCGTCAATGCGCATGCGCGTCGCGCAGAGGGACTGATGCCCATCGCGAAGGACAGTTTCCATAATTTTGACAGGGTTCTTAGCCATAAACAAAACACTCCTTTGAAATATGGTGGCATAACTAATTGCTATGAAACATGCAACAAAAACAGAGAAGATAAACCATGAAAAAACACTACACAAAGCGTAAAATCAACAGTTCGTGACTTGATATAGACTTACATTACAAGCATAGTATAGGTACTCATTTTTTCTTTGTCAATGAATAATGTGATTATTTTCGCAAAGTATAACTAATTAGAATCATACATTGCATTTATCCCATTATTTATTGTAACAATCTTTCCGAACGAGGGCATGGTACTCCTTTAGGAGGCTTTGTGTGATCTTTCCCGGTGAACCCGTTCCAATTGCATGCCCGTCAATATCGACAATCGGCGTGACTTCAAGGCTTGTGCTCGTGGCAAATGCTTCGTCAGCCGATAGAGCGAACTCTGGTGAGATGGCTTTCTCAACGAGAGTAAGCCCGAGTTTCGGAATGATTTCTTCGACGAGAATGGAGCGCGTTACGCCCTTTAAGATGAGATTGTCGACAGGATGCGTCCAAATTACATCATCTTTGACGCAAAAGAAGTTGCTTGAAGAACCTTCCGTGATGAGGTTCGTGTCTTTGCGGTACTGAATCGTTCCTTGAAGCCCTTTGTCGTGCGAATACTGTTTCGCAAGGACGTTGCCGAGCAGGTTTAGTGTCTTAATATCGCAGCGCAGCCAGCGAATATCCTCAAAGAAGGCGCAGTGGATTCCGTTTTCCTGCCAGTCGGCATTCGGCTTTGATTCGCGAATCGTCATCGAGAGGATTGGTACAATATTATCGGGGAAGTAATGCGTGCGCTTTGACGCCCCTCGTGTGATCTGGAAGTAAATTGCACCATCCTTTATGCCACTTTTTTTAATGAGGTCATAGTGAATCGCAGTCAGCTCTTCATCCATATAGGTCATAGGAATGCGAAGCTCACGCAGAGAGCGGCGGCAGCGTTCAAGATGGCGGTCGAGCGCAAAGCACCTCCCATTATAGACGTGCGTGACTTCGTAGATCCCGTCGCCAAATTGATAGCCGCGATCCTCGAGCAATACTTTTCTTTCATCTAGGCTGACGAACTCCCCGTCAAAAAAAGCTAGTTCCATCGAAACTCCTCCTAAATTATAAGATTGACAGAAAATACTTACTCGTCCTATTATCGCAGATATTTTAGGATAGGACAAGCATCAATTGCTTCACTGCGATTGTAAATTTTCGTTCTTAAAAAAAACAGACTTTCCTATGAACTCACGCAAAATGGAGTTATTGGGTATATCACTCTCATCAGGAAGCTCTAAGAAGTATTGGCAGAAATCGAGAATGCGCTGCGCCTTTGTATATTCTGGCACATCAGGCGTTATCGCTTTCAAGGCGGGGACGGCATAGCGATGCAAGGCGGCCAATTCATAAAGAAGTGCCGAATTAAACATGACATCTGCTTCCTCTTGGAAGGGAAAAATATATTTTTCCTCCCCTGCCCTCACATCCGGCCACTGCTTCAAAGTTTTCAGTGCGTCGGCTCCACGGAATTGGTAGTCGCGCACGAGACGTCGCAGAAGGCGTGCATCCGTGGTGGAAATACGATTATGGGCGTCAATATTAAGCTGCATGAGTGCGCTGATATAAATTTTTAACTTATTGTTACGTTTGACTGATGCAGTCAGTTTCTCGTTCAATCCGTGGATTCCTTCTACAATGATTGGTTGGTCAGAACGTATCGCCAAAGGAAGCTGTCCTTCCCATTCGCGTTTTCCAGTAAGGAAGTTATAATGTGGAAGAACAACTTCCTCGCCCCGCAAAAGCCAGCTTATATTCTCGTTGAAACACGCTACATCAAGTGCTTCCAAGCATTCGTAATCGTACTCGCCCGCCGGTGTCAATGGCGTGTCTGCACGATTCTTAAAATAATCGTCAAGCGATATAGAAATAGGATCCAGCCCCATGACTTTCAACTGTATACGAAGACGTTGTGCAAAGGAAGTCTTGCCGGATGAGGATGGGCCAGCAATCAAGATAAGCCGTAGATCCTTTCGTTTTGCGGCAATCATATCGGCAATTCGCGCGATACATTTTTCCTGCAATGCTTCGGATACGCGGATAAGCTCTCCAACATGCCCGGAGCGAATCATTCGATTCAAATCCGTCACATAGCGGCATCCGGATATATCTGCCCACTGTTTTGCTTCCGCTAGCATCATGGAGAGTTTAGGCTGTGGAATGGAAGGGGGTATTTGTCCCCCGCTCAGGCAGTCTGGCGTGCGAAGCAATACCCCGGAATCAAATAAATCGAGTGCAAACCGCTTTAATGCTCCAGTTCGCCCAAGCATCGCACCATAGAGATAATCGTAATGGCCATTGCAACAATAAACACTAACTCTTTCCTTGTCCAGCATAGCGATAAGATTCGCTTTCTCTATTTGCTTGGTGTTTTTGAATAATTTAATGGCGTCTTCACGTGTCATAACATGCTTTTCTATCGGCAAGTCGGCTTCTACAAGGCGGCGCATGGTTCGTTCCACGGAAGTGACCATTTCCCTTGTCAAGCACTTCCCTAACAGATTCATCTCACAATATAGCCCATTATTTGCACGAAATTTCGCAACAACTTCAGCATTCGGATCAAGCTCATGGACTGCCATAATGAGCAAAAAAGCCATCGAGCGACGATATATAATCCATCCATCGTCACTGTTTCGTTCAATAAATTCAAGATTTCTCGCTTTTCCGACAGGCGTCTGCAAGTCATGCAGCGCATTGTCAAGCTTTACCGCTACGATTGGGCTTTCAAATTCATGTTGATAGGAAGAAACAATGTCCTTTGGCAGTGTATCAGGTGATAAAAACTTTTCTCTACGAATATTGATATACATCAAAATACCTCCTTGTTTAATATAAAGTCTAGCTCTCTACGCTTGCCGTCTGCGCAATTATCGTGCCAAGCGCTGCACCAACTGCCCCATTCCCCATGCGCCAATAAAAAGAAAGTCGAGCACGATGTTAAGCACGCATGCCACGGCGATAAAGTACATGGGGCTGCGCGAGTCGCCCAAGCCACGGCAAATGGAGCTTACGATGTTGTACGCTGTAATGAATGGAATGCCGAGGAATGACAAGATGAGGTATGCCCGCGTTTCTTCGGCAGCTTCCACCGGCGTTGCCATAACCGCGACCACATCATCCACGAAGCATACAAAGAGTGCGGTCAATCCGATGGAAACGCCAAAGAAGAGCGTCGCCGTATTGCCGATTGCGCGGCGAATCTGCGCTCTGTCGCTTCCTCCAACAGCCTGCGCAATCATCACCGTCGTCCCCATCGAAAGCCCGACGATAATGACCGTCATCATGTGCATGACCTGCTGCCGACCGAAACAGCAGCAATGCTTGCCGCTCCCTCATACTGCCCGATGATGAAAAGATCCGTCATGCCGTAAAGCGTCTGCATGAAGCAGGAAAGAAGGTACGGAACAGAAAAGACGAGTACGGTTTGCAGCACGCTGCCCGTCGCAAGATTTTTTTCCACGAATACCTCCGTAAAAGCAAAATCAGCAGGATAATCATATACGAAAATCGAAATATCTGCAAGAAAGGAGAACACTATGGTATTGCATGATATCGCGAACAGGAGATGGTTAAGATGATGGCCTTGAACTTTCAAGCAGCGAAACACAAAAAAATGCTGATGGAACGCACGAAAAATTGCACCGTTCGTCTTGGCGACGTCAGTGCGCAGTTCCCTGAAAACTCTATCGTATGGGTCACGACGGGCGTGAAAGGTGAGCCGAAGCACAAACTCTATACCGCCTTCCTCGACAAAGTCCGTGTCAAGACGATGGGCACGCTGACGAGCGCAGACCTCGGACATCAAAACCCGGAAATCAATTCCCGCGAAGAGCTGATCGAAGACTTCGAGCACATTTACAAGCGCCGGATTCTCATGGAAGACACCGTCACCGTGATTTACTTCACAGAAGTACATGAAGATCTATAAGCACAGTGCAGCATCAAATCAATACGGGGCGATTGGCTATCGAATCGTCCCGTATTCCCGTTTTTATGAAACAATCGACTTGTAAGCAAGAGGATTTCTCATGCAAGAAAAACAATTCCTTTCGGAACAAAAAATGATTTCCACACGCCGCCCTCGCCTTGATGCCATCGAGTATATTCGCGGCATTTCTATGATGGGCGTAATTGGCATTCACGTCGGTTCGCAGTACATCATGAACCCATCTGCCAATATCCATCTCATCGCACTCTTTGAAATCGTCTCTCGTTTCAGCGTGCCCATCTTCTTTTTCATCTCTGCCTTCGGGCTCTTTTATAACCTCGACCCGAACAAGCCTTTTTCATACCGCGACTTTCTCACACGCCGCTTTAAGACGGTTCTCATTCCCTATCTCGTCTGGTCGCTCTTTTATCTCATACACGATGCTATGCTATACGGAACAGGCTTTCCGTCGCCCTTTCGCCTTGCAGGCATTCTGTTTTTTGGCGTTGCAAAATACCAACTTTACTTCCTCGTTCTCCTCATTTGGTTCTATCTCGCCATGCCCCTTTGGATTTGGATTATCCGTCGCGCTGACAAGGCCTTTCTCGTCGGACTGCTCTTATTTCAAATCGCATTTAACTACTGGTCGAGTTTCTCTGTTCCGTTTAACGTCTTCGTCTACGGGCTGCCTGATACCTCACTTCTGAAACCGCTGTTGATGTATCGCTTAAATTACTGGGTACTTCACTACATATTCATCTTTCTGCTCGGCGGCTACCTCGCTGTCCATATCGATTCCTTTCGTATGCTCATGCAGAATGCACGCGGCAAAATAACACTCTTCTTTTTCGGCTCGTTAGCGTGGTTGCTTGCTTATTACTACGAGCTCCTTTTCGTCGATGGGTATCAGCCAATTGAAGCGATCAATACGGCACATCAGCTATGCCCAGCTGGCATTTTCTATACCATTGCCGCCTCGATTTTCTTCTTTACGATATTCACCTATCAACGATATCCCAAATTCCTCAATCCAATCTTCCATCAACTTGGCTGTCATTCCTACTTCGCTTACCTCGTCCACCCTCTTGCCATCACATACCTTGCCCTTCTGCTGGAACATACGAGAGGCGTCATGACGGCTCCGCTCGCCCTGCTTTTTTATCTCGCAACATTGCTGCTTGCTATGGCAGCGGCAATGCTCGCGCGAAACCTGGGCAAATCCTTCCCCCTAATAAACAAACTAACGATTGGTGTCTATCCCAAAAAGAAATAAGGAGGCATACCACATGGAAGAAATCTTGCGACTCCTACAAGAAAAAGGATACAAGCTCACCCTGCAGCGGCGCGCCGTTCTCGATGCCTTTGCTGAATGTGAGGGATTTCCAACGGCAAATCAAATCCTAGCGGTGGTGCGGAAGATACATCCCAATATATCGCTCGATACCATCTATCGCAATCTCGCCCTTCTAACCGAAATCGGTGCACTCCATGAGATCTACCGCACGGCAGGAAACGTATACGAAATCAGCACCCCCGGCCATCATCATCACCATCTCGTCTGCACAAAATGCGGACGAACGGAATGTATTGATGTATGCCCCATGAACGATGCCTATGTCAAAGAAGCAGCGAAAAAGGGATTTTTGATCACCGGCCATATTTTTGAGTTTTACGGCCTATGCCATTCTTGTCGCGAAAATGAAAATGAAAGCTGAGAAATACTTGCAAAACAAAATCAACTGTGCTATATTCTAAACAGTAATTTTACTATTTAGCTTTTCATGGTTTGAAAAGCCGTATTACAGGAGGTAATGCAGTTGAAATGCACACGTATCTTTACTTGCCTGCTCGTAGCGCTCTGCCTGGCGCTGACCGGCTGTGGCGGAATGAATGGAGGCACGGACAACGCATCCAGCGAAAAGGGCGGTTCATTCCACATCGTCACTTCGTTCTATCCGATGTACGTCGCCACACTCAACATCACGCAAGGCATTGACGGCGTGACGGTCACGAATATGACGAAGCCGCAAACTGGCTGCCTGCATGACTACCAGCTCACGGCTGAGGACATGAAGACACTCGAAAAGGCCGATGCCTTCGTCATAAATGGCGCAGGCATGGAAAGCTTCCTAGACAAGGCTACAAAACAGCAAAAAAAACTTAAGATCATCGACGCTTCAAAGGATATTGAGCTCTTAAAAGAAGACGGTGAAGAAAATCCGCACGTCTGGCTTAGCGTCACAGATGCTATCGAGCAGGTCAAGAATATCACGGAACAGCTAAAGGCTGCCGATCCCAAACACGCAGATGCCTATCAGTCGAACAGCGAAAAATATGTGACAAAGCTTGAAGCGTTGAAAAAAGAAATGCACACCGCCCTCGACAATGTTCCGCATAAGGACATTGTAACCTTCCATGAGGCGTTCCCCTATTTTGCGAAGGAATTTGGTCTGAATATCATCAGCGTCATTGAGCGCGAACCGGGCACTGAGCCGACGCCGAGCGAGCTTGAAGAGACGATCCGGCAAGTAAACGCCCTGCCTGTCAAGGTGCTCTTTACCGAGCCGCAATACTCCCCTAGCGCAGCGGAAACGATCGCTCGCGAAACGGACGCCAAAATTTACCAGCTCGACCCCGTCGTAACAGGCGAGGCAAACGAAAGCGCCATCAATGCCTATCTCGATACCATGCACAAAAACATGGAAACGCTGAAAACCGCTTTGCAGTAAAAACGAAATAACATACGAACGGAGCTCCCTTGGATTCAGCCTGATTGTTGAACCAAGGGAGCTCCGCGTTTTGTCCCCTATAAACATGAGGAGCAGTCCATTTTTATCAACTGCAATATACCGATATGGCTTGCGGAACGGCTCGAATACAAATCGGAAGCGCTGGCCCACACTCGCCATCCAAATCGCTTTGCAGCATTTCTGTCGAAGAAATCATAAACTCCTTTGCCTTAAGATGAAGTACGCCTTCCTTCCCTGAAATGGGATTCCCTGCTATGAGATTCGCCGTTATCCCCATCAGTTTTGGCATACTGCATTTTTCGATGGCAAGAAGATCCAGCTTCCCATCGTCAATGGCAATATCTTCCGCGATATTCTTCATGCTCCCTACGACGGCACTGTTTGCCACGACAAAAAGAAATGCCTCGATTTCATGGTGTCTCCCATCCGCATCAATCGCAAGCGAAAAAGAACGAAACTTCGGCAACTCGCCAATCCCTTTGATATAGTACGCCATTTTCCCAAGCGCATTCTTCAGTCGCACATCGACCTCGTGTGCGATGGACGTCATCATGCCTGCGCTTGCTACATTGATAAAGTAATTGGTATCCACAAGGCCTAGGTCGACCCTGCGCACTTGCCTTGCCGCAATCGCATCAAAATAACGGTCCATGTCGGTATTGATACCAAGGAAGGTCGCAAAATCATTCGATGTGCCACTCCCAATGATTGCAAGCGGCAAATCCATATGCCCTTTGAGCATGAGGTTTACAATTTCATGCACTGTTCCATCTCCACCAGCAACAATCAATCCATCTGGTGAAAGATCTTGCACAAACGCTATAAATTCTTCATTTCCATCCTTTTGTGTGCGATATGGTATTACAAGCATACCACGTCGCTGGAATGCTTCTATAATCCAATCCAGTCGTCCCTTGAACGCGGCATGCCCGGAGACAGGATTATAGAACAGAACAAACTTCTTCAAGCTATACCTCCTATTCCGTTGCATTTCCCTTCATTACGCCGATGCGACGAAGAAGGCGGATGCCGACATGTCCAATCATTGGAATCCTGACAAGATCCGCTTCGACAAGACCTCCCGTAAGGAGCATTGCCGCGATATAGACAAAACAACCAAAGAATACTGCGCCAAATGTCGATATAACGCCCAGCGCCCACCAAGCAAATGTCCATTCGTAGAAGAAATAGACTGCACCTGCCATGATAATAGAGGAAAAGAGCGTTTTCAAAAGCTGTGGGATTTCCATGCGATAGCCAATGAATTTGTAGATAAAGAAAAGATTGATGAACGCAGCCACACCCATATCCGCTGCCGTCGCCCATGCTGCGCCCATGATGCCAAGCCACGGAACAGCCGTCAGCTCCCAGTTCAGTACGACTTTTGCCACGGCAGCGAGAATCATGTTGACCATGGGGATTGTCGGGTGTCCAAGCCCCTGCAAAATCCCTGTTGAGACCTGATGAAGCCCAAGGAGCACAATACTGACTGCCGAAATCATGACGGCAGGCCCAGCCCCCGGTGCATTGTAAATCAAGGACGCAATTGGCGTCGCAAGAACGAAAACGATGACGAAAGCAGGAAAACAAACAAAATTGGAAATACGAACCGACGCTGCCGTCTGCGCAAACACACGCTTCATGTCACGAAGTGCGCGCGCCTCGGATATAGCAGGCACGATGCTCATTGCCATGGATGCTGTGATGATACAGGATAGATTGACTAGGGGAACAGCCATGCCCGTAAGATACCCAAAAAGCTCCGTCGCCTCATTGACGCTATATCCTGCAACCTCAAGTCGCTGCGGCACAATCATCAAATCGAGATTCGATACGACCGGCAGCATGATACTAGCTGCCGAAACGGGAAGTGATAGCGTAAAGATACGGCGAATGATATGGAACACGCTCTCATGCTCTGTCCCTGCTGCAGGCTGCAGATCCTTACCATAATCCCTTTCAATATCACGGTCCAGTTTCCAATGGTAATAAACAAGGACAATAAGCCCTGTGACTGCGCCGGCAAGCGCGCCGAGCGATGCACCTGCAGCAGCGTAATCAATCCCCCACGGAAGTAGCAAGCTCGCAAGCAGGATCATCGTTATGACACGGAAAATTTGCTCGACAATCTGCGATACGGCCGTCGGCGTCATACGCTGCCATCCCTGCAAGTAGCCGCGCGAGCTAGCGAGGAATGTCACGAAGAACACAGTTGGCGCAAGGACGACCATCGCCATATAAGCGCGCGGGTCACGAATGAAATGCCACTCGATCAGCCAGTCTGCCGCAAAATACGTCAGCACGGAAAAGAAAAGCCCCGTGATAAGCATAAGCCCCATCGATATGCGAAAAACACGCTTCGCACCGTAAATATCCTTGAGTGCGACGCGTTCTGCTGTGATGATGGAAATAGCGACTGGAACGCCTGCCTGCGACACGGTCATTGCAAAAAAGTAAATCGGAAAGGCCATCTGATAGAGACCAATTCCCTCGCCGCCCAATATGCGCGATACGAAAATCCAGTTCAGCGATCCAATGACCTTGACGACAAATCCCGCAACCGTCAAAATAAACGTACCTTTGAGGAACGATTCACCCTTGCTGGACTTCGATTCCTCTGATACCTCATGTCTACTAATAGAAAACACCGCCTATTTGCAATATGCAATCCATGTAATAATCTCTTAACGTACACCGGCAGGACCGCTCTGCCCATTGCTTTCCATAAGAAGAAAAAGCACAGCAAGCCAGCTGACAAACCTAGCCCGCAATACTCACGAATAGAATTATATCATTATTGATGCAATCATTCCAGTAATGTGAATCAGAGTTGAAAAATAATTGTCGGATTACAATAGATGTGAGACCGTAAGGGGATACAAAAGCGACTGGATCTCATAGAATGCATTTGAAAGCCACATTGCAGAGCGCGAATTGTCAAGTCAAGTGCAACGTCTTTGAATCATAGACCTCGTAGGGAG
>ERZ772945.227-NODE-227-length-47659-cov-18.008676_pt1 | contig 47659 bp, 39 predicted proteins | sample MGYA00511681_ERZ772945 | MGnify/ENA primary metagenome ERZ772945 (study PRJEB29015, sample SAMEA2737943) | human oral metagenome | biome: human oral; feature: human-associated habitat; material: dental | place: China | collected 2143 ...
TTGTGCTGATAGTCTAATCGCCCTCCGATGTTGAAATAAGAGTAGTGAGGTATCGCTGTGGATTCGTCATATTGATAGAGAAGATGGTTGTTCTTGTCCCATCGTTCATAGTTCGATATAACCGTATTGCCCACCTTATAACCGAAAAGAGAGGCCGATGCAGTCAAGAGATTCAGTGAGTCAAGCTCATAACTGGCACTGACGTTACCGATATGAATGTTCCCACTCGTGGCGTGGTGACTCTTTTCAAGAGATTTCTCACCCGTCTTGAGGTATGTAAACGAGCTTTCTACCTCTCTTTCCGTTTGCTTCCCTGCCTGATAATATTCCATGTAGTTAATGGTAGTAGTGAGCTTTCCCACCTGCGTAGTGAGCGTTGTTCCAAGTCCAACAGAGCCGTATGAACTTACATTTGTTTGTATATTGCCTGATAATCCTTGCATACGTACGTTGCTCATCATTACGATGTTGAGTATAGTTGACGTCCCTTCGGCATCATACTTAGCACCGGGATCGGTGATAACCTCAATCCTCTTGATGGTAGAAGCAGGCATTGCTTTCAGTATCTCTTTGAGACTTTGCCCTGCAAAAGCAGGGTCGGGGTGCCCGTTCTTATATACTTTGAAGTTTGTAGAACCTTGTACTTTGATATTGTCCTGACCGTCAACAGTGACGAAAGGAACCTTTTTCAGCACCTCTAACGTGTTCTTCGTTTGTGCCGTCACATCGTCTTTCACGTTGTAAGTCAGCTTGTCAATATCATTCTTAATCAGCTGTTTTTGATGCGTCACAACGACTTCTTTCAACTTTTGCGTCTTCGTTGTGTCGCTCTTAGTGGCTTCTTGTGCCGACAAAGAGGTTGTCAGGAAGAGGATTATTGATAGCAAGGTAACGTTTCTTCTCATAATGGTATCCTTTCCAAGATATAGTTAATAATCGGAGACAAAGATATGTTTTTTCTTTCAACTTGTCAATAGTTACTACTTGTTTTTTACGTCTTTTAATATAAAGAACCAGCCTCACACACGACAACAACCAGCCTCACCCCCGTCAACAACAAGCCTCACCCCCGTCCCCTCTCCGAATGGAGAGGGGCGTGAATAGTGTTGTTTGCAAATGAAGGGGGCGTTTCTTTGCTATGAAGAGAGGCTCTCTTTGTTTTGAAGAGGGCGTTTCCTTGATGCGAAGAGGGCGTTTCCTTGATGTGAAGAGACGCCCTCTTTGTTTGTAAATAACGCTATTCACTCCCCTCTCCAGTCGGAGAGGGGTTGGGGGTGAGGCTTTTTTAGTATTTTAATCGTTGGTCGTTAAGCGAATTAAAGACTGGTAAATAGCATTAGTATCGAATACTTTTTGTAAATTTGCACATTAGTTATAACAAGTGAAAAGAATGGAATACAACTTCAGAGACATTGAGCAGAAATGGCAACAGAAGTGGGTTGATTTGAAGACTTACAAGGTTGTTGAAGATAAGAATAAACAGAAGTTCTACGTGCTAAACATGTTCCCTTATCCATCCGGGGCAGGCTTACATGTGGGGCATCCGTTGGGTTATATAGCCAGTGATATATATGCTCGCTATAAGAGACTCAATGGTTTTAACGTCTTAAACCCTATGGGTTACGATGCTTATGGGCTTCCCGCAGAGCAGTATGCCATACAGACTGGACAGCACCCAGAGGTTACGACGAAGAAAAACATAGCCCGTTACCGTGAGCAACTGGATAAGATTGGCTTCTCATTCGACTGGGATCGAGAGGTAAGAACGTGTGACCCGCATTACTACCATTGGACGCAATGGGCATTCGAACAGATGTTTAACTCCTATTACGACAATCGTTTGCAGAAGGCGCAACCTATTTCTCAACTCGTAAAGCACTTTGAAGAGGAGGGAACTCTCAATCTTGACGTGGCTCAAAGTGAGGAGTTTGTATTCTCGGCACGCGACTGGATGAGTATGGATGAGCGTGAGCAACAGGAGAAGTTGATGAACTATCGCATTGCTTACTTGGGTGAGACGATGGTGAATTGGTGCCCCGGTTTAGGTACAGTGTTGGCGAATGACGAGGTAGTCAATGGTGTTAGCGAGCGCGGCGGGTACCCAGTTGTGCAAAAGCTGATGAAGCAGTGGTGCCTAAGAGTGTCTGCATACGCACAGAGACTGTTGGAGGGTTTAGAGAAGATAAACTGGTCTGATTCTATTAAAGAGACCCAGAAGAACTGGATAGGACGCTCGGAAGGAACAGAGGTGGAGTTTAAGTATGTTACTCCAAATGGTTCTGAAGGACAGAAAGAAGGAAAGTTTACCATCTTCACAACGCGTGCTGATACGATGTTTGGCGTCACTTTCATGGTACTTGCACCAGAGTCTGAACTCGTAGTAGAGCTTACCTCGGATGCACAGAAAGCTGAGGTGGAGGATTATCTGGCTTATGTAAAGAAGCGAACAGAGCTTGAACGAATGTCAGATCGTAAGGTGACGGGTGTCTTCACAGGCTCTTATGGCATTAACCCATTCACTGGTGAGCAGCTTCCTATATATGTGTCTGAATACGTATTAGCGGGTTATGGCACTGGAGCAATTATGGCTGTGCCTGCTCATGACAGCCGTGATTATGCCTTCGCAAAGCACTTTAACTTGCCAATCGTACCTCTGATTGAGGGTGCGGACGTGTCGGAAGAGAGCTTCGATGCGAAAGAAGGAATCGTTATTAACTCTCCTGCGGAAGGTAAGGAGGCAGCTTTGGAGGGTTTCTCACTCAATGGACTCACGGTGAAAGAGGCTATTGCAAAGACAAAGGAGTTTGTTAGTGAGAGAGGAATCGGACGTGTGAAGGTGAATTACCGACTGCGTGATGCCATCTTCTCACGCCAACGCTATTGGGGAGAACCATTCCCTGTCTATTATAAGAAAGGGATGCCTTACATGGTACCAACGGACTGCTTGCCGCTGGAGTTGCCTGAGATAGATAAATATGAGCCTACCGAGAGTGGCGAACCACCATTGGGTCGTGCGAAGATGTGGGCTTGGAGCGAGAAAGAAAACAAGGTTGTTGACAAGTCACTAGTAGATGATGAGACCGTATTCCCGCTTGAGTTGAATACAATGCCAGGTTTCGCGGGTAGTTCGGCATACTATCTTCGCTATATGGATCCGCATAATAACGATGCACTTGTGGGTCGCGAGGCTGATGAGTATTGGCAGAATGTTGATTTATATGTGGGTGGTACCGAGCATGCCACAGGTCACTTGATATACAGCCGATTCTGGGATAAGTTCTTATTCGATATTGGTTGCAGTTGTAAAGACGAACCATACGAGAAGTTAGTGAACCAGGGTATGATTCAAGGACGCTCTAACTTTGTTTATCGAATCAATTCCGATGACCACTCAAAGGCTCCTGTCTTTGTTAGCTTAGGGCTTAAAGACAAGTATGAAACTACTCCTATCCATGTCGATGTGAATATTGTTCATGCTGATGTGCTCGATGTTGAGGCTTTCAAGGCATGGCGTCCTGAATATAAAGATGCCGAGTTTATCTTTGAAGATGGTAGTAAGTCGGCTGATAGAACATCGAATGAGAGTGCCGCAGGTAACGCTGTTTACAAGTGTGGTTGGGCGATAGAGAAGATGTCAAAGTCCATGTTCAACGTTGTCAATCCAGATGATATTGTGGAGCAATATGGCGCTGATACACTTCGACTCTACGAGATGTTCTTAGGTCCGGTAGAGGCTAGTAAGCCTTGGGATACCAATGGTATTGATGGATGTTTCCGCTTCTTAAAGAAGTTCTGGAAGCTTTATCAGCAGGAACTGAACGATGAGGAGCCATTGAAGGAGTCGTTGAAGAGTGTGCACAAGCTCATCAAGAAGGTGACAGGAGATATTGAGCAGTTCTCTTACAACACGGCTATTTCAGCGTTCATGATATGTGTTAATGAGCTAAGTCAGCAGAAGTGCGCTAACAAGGAACTCTTAAAGAAGTTGGTAATCATCATCGCTCCATTTGCACCACACATGGCAGAAGAGTTGTGGGAGCAGTTGGGTGGTGAGACAAAGAGCGTTTGTGATGCTGCTTGGCCAGCTTGGGACGAGTCTTACTTGGTGGAGAATGAGGTGCAACTGACCGTCTCTTTCAATGGTAAAGCACGTTTCCAAATGACTTTCCCGGCTGATGCTACGAAGGAAGACATCGAGAAGTGCGCATTAGCAGACGACCGCAGTAAGCATTACATAGATGGTAAAACGATTGTAAAGATTATCGTTGTGCCTCGAAAGATTATCAACATCGTTTGTAAGTAATTAATATTATAACCAGAGAGGATGTGTGTTTACACTGCACGCATCCCCTCTATATACCTTTTAAAACCTATGACTATTAATCAACAGCTCATCCGTTCCGAAGCAAAGGATTATCTCTTTCTTACGTTAGGACTGCTTCTTTATGCCGTAGCCTTTACTATCTTCCTCCTTCCCTATGAGATAGTAACGGGTGGAGTAACGGGTATGTCCGCCATTGTTTACTATGCAACTGGATTCAAGATAGAGAACACTTACATGATAATCAACATCTCCCTGTTGGTTGTCGCACTAAAGATTCTGGGCTTCAAGTTTATGATGAAGACCATATATGCTATCTTCGCGCTCTACTTTATGCTGAAGTTTGCACAAGACCTGATGCCTGTTGATGCTCATGGACACTTCATTAAGGTACTCGGGGAGGGGCAGGATTTCATGTCATTGATTATTGGCTGTTGCATAACTGGTACTGGTCTTGCCATCGTCTTCTTAAATAATGGAAGTACAGGAGGCACTGATATCATCGCAGCTTGCGTCAATAAGTATCGTGATATATCGTTAGGACAAGTGTTGATGGGCGTCGATATATTGATAGTAGGTAGTTGTCTCTTCTTCCCGCAGTTTGGTTCTATGGTCGACCGATTGCATAAGATGGTCTTTGGATACTGCACTATGTTCATCGAATGCTTCATGCTTGACCACGTAATGAACATGCGGAGGGAGTCAGTACAGTTCCTTATCTTCTCATGGAAACATGAGGAAGTAGCCAAAGCTATCGTCGATGAGACGGAGCATGCCCTTACTATACTCGATGGACACGGTTGGTACACAGGCAATGACATGAAGGTTATATGCTTACTGGCGAAGAAGAACGAGAGTAAAACTATCTTCCGTCTTATCAAGATGGTTGACCCTACAGCCTTCGTAAGCCAGAGTTCGGTCATAGGAGTGTATGGCGAAGGCTTTGATCAGATAAAGATTAAGGCAAAGAAGGATAAGAAGAAGCAGATAGAGAAACTGCAACAAGCTGCTGAGAGTGTGCCTGTAAACAAAGAATAAATGGCTTTTTGAGATGAAAATAGTATTCGCAACGAATAATAAACATAAGCTTGAGGAGATAAAGGATATCTTAGGTAAGGACTTTGAGATTGTCTCTTTGGCTGAAATAGGCTGTCATGAGGATATTCCAGAGACGGGTTTAACACTGGAGGAGAACGCTCGCCAAAAGTCAACCTACATCGTTGAGCATTACAATCACGATTGTTTTGCGGATGATACGGGGCTTGAGGTGGATGCTCTCAATGGTGAACCCGGTGTTCATTCAGCCCGTTATGCAGAAGGAACCGACCACGATAGCGAAGCAAACATGCGTAAGTTACTATCGAAAATGTCGAATGTTAAGGATCGTACAGCACGTTTCCGCACGGTTATCTCATTAATCATTAATGGTGTAGAACATCAATTTGAAGGGCGTGTCGAAGGGCGTATTGCAACCGAGAAACATGGTAAAGAAGGCTTCGGATATGACCCTATTTTCATCCCAGAAGGCTATGACAAGAGCTTTGCAGAGCTTGGCGAAGAGGTGAAGAATCAGATTTCTCACCGTGCAAGAGCCGTTAAGAAGCTCGCAGAATACCTATCCTTATCTTGCTAAAGCATTCATCTACGTGCTATCAATACTTCTTCCTGTTTATAAATGTAGCTGTGTGGCTTTGGTAACAGAGCTGCAGCGGCAATGTATGAAGTGTGGTATTGCGTATGAGATTATAGTGGCTGACGATGGGACAATGGCTGATACTAAGAATCAGTACATCGTTGAGCGTAACAAAGTCATTGGTCAGTTAGAGGGCGTGCGGTATGTCATAAGGCAGGAGAATGTCGGTAGGTCAGCCATTCGCAACTTCCTTTTCTCGCAATCAAAAGGTGATCGTATCCTCTTCATAGATGGTGATTTATCCCTTGATATCCCCGATTTCATTCGTAGATACACGCAGTCAGAAGGCGATGTGGTCGTTGGTGGCATCAGAATAGGTGGCAATCCAGAGCAATGGAAAGGGAATCTTAGATACAAATATGAATGTGCGTGCGAAGCTAATAACACCATAGAAAAACGACAAAAACAACCTTTTCAACATCTTGCAACTAATATCCTCATACGAAGAAGTGCATTAGGTGAATGTCCATACGACGAGCGCATTAGTCGTTATGGCTATGAGGACGTGTTGTTGGGGAAGCGTTTTCAACAGCAAGGACTTACTATTAACCACATTGATAACCCCGTTCTGTTCTGTAACTTTGAGTCTAATGAGGCATACATAAGCAAGACCGAGGAGGCATTACACACTCTCCTCCAATTCAGAAAGGACTTAATCAACTTCTCTTCACTGCTTAAGATGGTTGAAAGAATCCATCATTTCCACCTCGCAAAGCTCCTCTTTTTGGCTTTCAAGTTGCTTCATAAGCCCTTAAAACATCGTTTAGAAAGCAATAAACCAAGTGTATTTCTGTTTAATGTATATAAGCTCATGTATTATATAAGCCTTGAGCAGTAAGCAAGATAATATTCATTTCGACAAGAACCCACTATGACAATAAAACGAATTATCCTATCTTTTATCATTCTTATATCCTCTCTCTCTGCTATTGCAGGAGGTATTGGGACATGGAAGTCTTACCTTTCTTATGCCAACATACAATGGGTTGAGCAAGGAGGCAATCGTTTATATGTACTTGCATCTAATGCCCTTTACACCTATAATAAGGCTGATCAAAGTATTCAAACATACGATAAACAGAACGGATTAAGCTCTATTGACATCCGATTCATTGGTTGGAACGAAGTCGCCAAGCGCCTTGTTATTGTCTACGAAGACAATAATATCGATCTAATGGACGCTAAGGGGAACGTTACGAACGTACCCGACTATTACTTAAAGGCTTTGACTGCCGACAAAACTGTTTATGGTATTGATATGAATGGGGCTTATTGCTATCTCTCAACAGGCTTCGGACTTGTCAAACTGAATGTTGCTAAGGCAGAAATAAGCGACAGTTACAACCTCTCCTTTCCCGTTAATTACAGTTATATAGATGGTTCTTACATCTATGCCGCAAGCCAGTCTAATGGGCTATATCGCGCTCCGTTAACGGCAAACTTGCTTGATAAGAACAACTGGACACGGGTTGGTGGCTATGTGGCAAGACCGAAGACGATGGATGCAAACCTCCTTAATCAAGCGAAAACATTGAGTCCTGGAGGTCCAAAGTATAATGGTTTTGCCTATATCCAATACCTTAATAACCGCTTATATACCGTTCCGGGTATGTTTAAATCAGGTTATGGAGATTCTAATACACCGGGTGCTGTGCAGATTCTACACGATGGTGAGTGGACGAATTATCAAGAGAATCTATCGTTAAAAACGGGCTATGACTATCTAGATAACAATGTTCTTGTAGTCGATCCACACAATGCTAACCATGTATTTGTTGGTGGAAGGACAGGCTTATACGAGTTCCTTGATGGACAGTTAAAGGCTTATTACAACAAAGACAACAGTTTGTTGCAAGGCGCAATGGACCGAGGACGGGAGTTAGGAAACAACTATGTGCTTATTAATGGACTTTGTTTCGATAATAAAGGCAACCTTTGGATATTGAACAGTCAAACCTCCAGAGAGAATCTCTTGCGTCTTTCGGCTGATGGACAGATGACTTCTTTCAGTAAGCCAACCCTCATGAAGGATGGAGTAGGGGGCTCAGTCCTAACAAGTATGGTCTTCGATAACCGCAACAACTTATGGTTCTGTAATGATCACTGGGGCTATCCTGCTTTGTTCTGTTACCAACCTGCAACCGACAAGTTGCTTTCGTTCACCCGATTTGTCAATCAGGATGGTTCGAATCTAGACTTAGTACCCCATAGCGTGACGCCTTTGTCGAATGGAGATGTGTGGGTTACCACTACGATAGGACCACTTCTCTTGTCTCGTTCGGCTATTGATAACCCTGAAACAGCAGTTTTTACACAGGTAAAAGTGCCTCGTAACGATGGTACCAACCTTGCCGATTACCTTCTGTCAGGCATTGATGTCACCTGTATGGCTATTGATGGAGGAGGCAGAAAATGGTTTGGAACAAAGGCAAATGGTGTCTATCTCATCAGTGCCGATAATATGACACAGGTGAAACATATCCTCTCTTCAAATAGTCCGCTTCTATCGGATAATATCCTTTCTATCGCTATCAACAACGCAACAGGCGAAGTATTCTTTGGTACGGACAAGGGTTTATGCTCTTACATGAGCGATGCGACGACACCATCCGATCGACCGAGTAAAGACAATACATACGCTTATCCGAATCCAGTTAAGCCCGGTTATACAGGACCAATCACCATTGTTGGACTCTCAATGAACGCTGATGTGAAGATTGTCACTACAAATGGTGTACTCGTTGCAGCAGGTACTAGCAATGGTGGTAGCTTTGTTTGGGATGGCAAGGATAAGTTCGGTAAACCCGTTGCATCAGGTGTTTACATGGTTGAAAGTGCTGATGAAGACGGCAACAATGGCGTTGTTTGTAAGGTGGCGATTGTTAGATAGAACGGAAATATTAATGATTTCATAATAATCTTACTATAAAGGACACCTATAATGGAGGGTTGTCAATAGTGTAAATGATGGTAGAGAGGGAACGTTGGATAGACATGCTGCGAGGTTTCTGTATGTTGGCAATATTGTTGGATCATACTGAAATCTATTATACAGGAGGTAACCTTATTCCTTATGATTGGTATGTTTCGAATGTTCTAATCGTCTTTTTCTTTCTGTCAGGATACCTCATGTACAAACAGCAAGGCTTTTCTTTGAAGCATAAGCTGACTTCGATAGGGTGCAGTCTACTTCTTCCTTATTTTCTCTTTACCATAGTTTTGGCACTTCCGAAAGCCTTTGTACATGGTCATAGTATAGACTGGGAGAGTTTATTATTACCTATCTTGACAGGTCGAGCCTCTTGGTTTATAGCTGCCTTGATAGTTTCTGAAGTTGTTTTTAGCCTTTTCTTGTGGATAACTCGTGGAAAAGTTATACCCTTATTCATTCTCTCCTTTTGTGCTTTTGTTGGTTCGGTATTTTTAACGAAACAATCCACTGATTATCCTTGGTGTATCAACAATGCCCTACATGCAGTTCTTTTCCTTTATATCGGATGGTTTTATCATTATCGAAAAGAAGTTTTCAACCGTATCAACACTCCATTATTCACATCATTTCTCTTTATATTTCTTATAGTAATAAAAGGTTATGCAACGTGCAAAGGGGTGCACACGATGATATACCCAATAGGTATAGACTCTTATTTCCTATTCTTTCTTGATATGTTGACGAGCGTCTTCTTACTCGTTAATGTTTGTAAGCAACTTCCAAGGTGTAAGCCATTAGAATGGGTTGGAGCGCATAGTATTGTTTATTATTTCGTCTGTGGAGGTGTTCCCCTTTGCTTATCTTTAGTACTTGAGAAGGTGGGTTTAGGCTATCATGGGGCTTATTATAGTGTACTGATAGCCTATGCTCTGGTCTGCATAGTGGCAAGCTGTATTGTAGCAATGGTCTATCGCTACTTGCCATTTATGCTTGGAAAGTGTCATTAAGCCCTTTCTTTGTCTTGTATGAGGTTATAACTGTTATAGACGTATAAACTCACAACAAATGAAGAGACGCCCTTTTGAGGGCAAAGAGAGCCTCTCCTTGATGCAAAGAGAGCCTCTCTTCAAATTGAAGAAAGGCTCTCTTTGTTTTTTAAAGCTGGTTTTCTCTTATGTTCCTAACAATTAGAAGGGGTATAGATGAGGTTTAGGATTGGGTGAAAATCTACTTTTTAGGCTCAGACCTCTTATCCTTTACCTTCTTAATCTTTACCTTCCCTTGTAGTATATCTTCGCTTGGGAGGTCTATACCGAGGCTACGGGCACGCTCCAGATTGCGACTTCTTGCCTTACGCTGCGTATCTGCCTTCTGCTTAGTAATTGCTCCAGGCTTCTGTTGATAGAGCGGTAGAAGGCGTGGATTCCACGTTCCTTGCACATCACGTTTCGCCTTACACTCTATGGATTTAGGGTAGTAATACACCGCCTCAGGCTCTCGCTGTGTTGCATAATCGCCTCTGTCCCACTTGCCGTTATCGTTATCATCGACAATGAGACGCATGTAGTACGTGCCAGGCTTTATGTAGTAGAAGGTCGCCTTATCGTCTTTTGCGGTTGTTTCCCTTACTGGTTTATCGCTTTCGTTGAGCAGTTGTACGAGGCAGTTCTTGCCCTTCATGCCCTCAAGAGACATCACTAAGGTGCCATACTCATCAATGGAAGGAATGCGAATACCCTGTTTGTACTTCTTAGAAACCCTCCCGTAGATATCCGTGAAGGCTGCCGAATCAAGCTCCAAGCTGTATTCTTTGCCTGTATCCCACGCACTGACGAGTTGTAACTGGCGTGGTTTTCCGGGTTCAGTACCCAACTGGTACTTCGCTCGATACCATGAGCTGTCCACCTTCTCATAGAGTTGTATCTTGGAAGTATCGATCTTCTCTATCGGAGCAGCAATCTCGAAGGATAGATTCTGGTCTGGACTCATCTGCGACGGGACGTTATATTTCACGTCAAGGGGCTTTGCTGGCATTGCTGTCTCATACGCTTTCCCACGTTCCTTAGCCTTATCTTGCTTCTTTTTCCACTTGTCGTATTCCTCTTGTTGGCTCTTCATGCGCTTTGCATAAGGTGTTTTTGCAAGTAGCTCAAGCGTCTCGGTCTGTGGAACAAGCCTCCCCGTGCTGTCTGTCATATTGTAAGTCATCTTCATACGCAGGGTGTCTTGATTGATAAGAGCAGAGTCACGAAGCCAATAAGTAATGGTATCTTGGTTCATACTTGGCTCTTCCAAGAAGGCATCCTTAGCGTTGAAATTCAGTGGAGTAAGCTGTGGTAGGTTCGCATCTCCATAGCTAAAGAAGAGCGTGAAATGGTCTGCATCCTTTCGTTCTGACTTTATGAAGTATCGATCCGTTTGTATTGCTGTGAAGGCAGAGAGCGTTACGTCGTCTGGAAGAAAGTGGGTGTAAGGCACCTGCTTAATGTCTTTGATGTGCAAAGAGTCCGTCCACAGCGTGTCTTGTCGTATGTCCGGCTTCCACGAAGGCATGATAACTTCGGGCGTGAAAGCAATCTCTTCGCTCTTTTGATCATACTTGTAGTTGCCGTCCGCATCCTTTAGAGCATAGATGCGATAGTCTCCTTTAGCAACACCACGTATCACAAAGTGCCCCCGACTATCGGTTCTTGAGACGCGCAACATCGGTAGTTTCTGGAAAGCAGTGTCACTTTGATTGCTGTAAAGACCCACGAGTATACCCTTGATAGGCTCCAGATTCTCTGCTTCCAACACATAGCCAGACACTTCGAGAGTATCAATATGATCGCCAGTAGAGAAGCTGTAAGTGTAATTACCTAATGGATTGCCCTCGTTGTTATCGGAGATTGCATCCGAGAAGTCGATAGTGTAGGTTGTATTTGGCTGTAGTTTGTCTTGCAAAGCGACAGAGATATGCTTGCCTTGAGCCTTTATTTCTGGTGCTTCCAGCTGTGGCGGAGACACAACAACCTTCTCTGATGCGTTCTCTAACTTGATGAACTCATCGAAAAAGATGTTCACTTTCTTACTGTTTACATCGGTTGCTCGATCAGAGGGAGAGGCTCCTATGACCTTAGGAGGCGTCTCATCAAACCATCCACCATCGGGTTGTCCCATCTTAGCACACGACACTAACGATAGGAGAAGGAGGGTTATAAGACTATATGCGAGTGTTATTTTCTTCATATCTTATTGAACTTTTGTAGTCGATGAGGGGTGTATGCCGAGCATTCCATGAGGGTATTTACCATCAAGAAGAGCGTATTTACTGGTTCATTGTCAGTAATTCTTCGAGGTTAGAACGGCTGTTTGACAAGCGAGGAATCTTGTGTTGACCACCGAGCTTACCCTTTGTTTTCAGCCAATCATTGAAGAGGTTCTTACGAGCAACAATGATTTCGAGGGGCTGAAGGGTCACATTATGATAGCGTTTAGCCTCATAATCAGAGTTGATCTCTTGTAGTTTGTTATCAAGGATAGTGGCAAACTCTGCAATAGACGTTGGTTCCTTAGCAAACTCAATGAGCCATTGATGTCGGCACTTAGCCTTTGCATCCATATAAATAGGTGCTGCGGTATAGTCTAATATTTGCGCTCCTGTAGCCTTACAAGCGGCATCGAGTCCCTTTTCTGCATTGTCCATGATGAGTTCCTCACCAAAGGCATTGATGAAATACTTGGTTCTTCCAGTGATAATAAACTTATAAGGATGGGTGGAGGTAAACTGTACTGTGTCGCCAATCTCATATCTCCAAAGACCGCAGGAGGTACTAATCAGCATAGCATAGTTGTGTCCTACCTCTACACCAGATAGTGGAACGATGTTCGGATGATCGTTTCCAAACTCGTCCATAGGCAAGAACTCGTAGAATACTCCATAATCAAGCATGAGCGACATACTGCTATCTGAAGGGTCATCCTGTATTCCGAAGAACCCTTCCGAGGCGTTATATGTCTCCATATAGTTCATTCCCTGCTTTGTTATAAGCTGTTCGTATTGTTCACGATAGGGTGTGAAAGCAATGCCACCATGGAAGAATACCTCCAAATTAGGCCATACTTCCTCAAGGTGTTGTTTGCCACTTAGCTCCATGACACGCACTAATACGGATAGCATCCATGATGGTACTCCAGAGATATTAGTGATGTTTTGCTTAAGAGTTTCCCGTGCTATTCGATCGCGTTTCACCTCGAAGTCGCTCAATAGAGCAGTCTCTTTCTTTGGTACACGCACGATATTTGCAAGTGGATTAATGTTCTCTATGAGTATTGCACTTAGGTCCCCAACAAGTGAGTTGTGCAAGTTGTAATTGGGAGAATGACTACCCCCAAGGATCAAACCTTTACCATTGAAGAGCTTACTCTCTGGGTGATTACTAAGGTAATAAGCGATTACATCCTTACCACCTTGGTAATGAATGGTTTGCAGTCCTTCGTGAGTTATGGGTATAAACTTGCTCTTGTCGTTTGTTGTTCCTGATGACTTAGCATACCATCTAACCACTCCTGGCCACAGAATATCACGTTCTCCATGACGCATTCTATCGATGTCTTCCTTCAGTTCTTCATAGGTATTGACGGGCACGTTATGCACGAAATCATCATAAGAAGTGATGGTTGAGAACAGATGTTTGCGTCCGTATTCTGTATCTTTAGCCCGTTCTATAAGGTATTCCATAACCTCCTGCTGTATAGCTTCACCATCAGTTGTATAGCGATCTAGCTCCTTACGGCGTGGTTGGAAGTATAATTTGTTTACTAAACTAGTAAGACTCATTCAAATTTCATTGCTTGATTAAATTGCAAAAGTACGCCAAAAATGCTATATGTTAAGGCTTTTCTATCTTTTTAACATTGCTATAAGCTGTCAAAACAATGGTTTATTTGTGGTTTCCATGGCATGCTTACACCCCCTCCCAGCCTCCCCTAAGGGGAGGAGTGCCTAATGGAAAGCCTCCCCAAGTCCCTCCAAAGAAGGGGATGTAAAGCTCCACTCAATCTCTCAAGTAGGGTAGGAATTCTTAACGGGATAGTGTGCTGTAAAGAAGGAAAGGCTCTCCTCTATTTGAAGAGAGCCTTTCCTTGATGCGAAGAGAGGCTTCCTTTGATGCAAAGAAACGCCCTCTTCAAATCGAAAAGGGCGTCTCTTGGGTTGTTGCTTATTGCATTTTCCCTGTTAGCAATTCCTTGTTAAGATAGTCATAGACGTATCCAGTACTCTGGAAATAAAGCCCTGTTCGGGTATCTTTGAGCTTTTCGTATGTGTCAGAATTATAGAGAGTATCGACTGCCTCTTGTATGTTCATATCCTTATCAGACATGAGTTTGAGAATGAGGTCACGTGTTATACACTCTATCATATACTTTGTTTCGTTCATAAGCGTTTAAGTAGTTGGATGGACTGTTGGGTTCCGAAGAAGTATTGAAAGGTTATTCCTTTCATGTACTTCAGCCTTTCTAGGAAAGTTTCGAAGGTTATCTCTTGTTCTATATAGCGTCTGATCTGTAGTCCGACACGGTCATTTGCGATTGGACCAATGACAATATCATAGTCATGTGTACTTCCACCATCTGCAGAGTTGCGGTTGGCAAAAACGAACTCAGCCCATTCCTTGGTATATCCTTCAAATCTTTTGACCTTTAGGTTGGGGTTATCTAATTGCTTTTCGTCGAACTCATAGACATTTAAAATAGGTTTACCACCATTGGTAAAGGTCTTATATTTTGCCATCTCAAGGGCTTGTTTCTTGTCAGCACTTAGGTAGAAGCCTTTACCAAAGTCCTTGTTTGGTTTGGACTTAGCAAAGTCTATGACCGTTACTATCTGATTGGAACCATGGTATAAGGTCATACTAATGCTCCTCCCTGCCTTTGACAGAATGTTATTAAGTCGTTGATAACGTCTCGAAAGCTCTGCGTGTGCATCACACCATAGAACCGATCAATGAGATCAATCGCCTTATATCGTTTCAAATATCTATAGGCTTGTCTGTCAGTGAGATTCTTTCTTTTTGCGAACTCACTGATGATAGCAACGAAATATTCTGCTTTGTTCTTTGTTTCTTCCTTATCCATAACTTTGTTTTAAGCTATAAATACTAATGGAAATAACCCTTAATTGAGGAAGTTAAGTTTGTTTTTAGCACCGTTCTCCTTTGATCCTGAAGAATTGAAAAGAGCCTTAATGTGCTTCTAACCAGTTCTTCCCCCAACCAGCATCAGCTATTAGTGGGACATTGAGGGGATAGGCATTCTGCATCTCTTCAAGGACTATTTTCTCCACCTTCTCACGCTCATCTGGATAAACAGAGAAGTTGAGTTCGTCATGTACCTGTAGTATCATCTTTGAACGGATACCCTCTTCTTTGAATCGATTCCATATCCGCACCATCGCAACCTTTATAATGTCTGCCTCTGTCCCTTGTATTGGTGCGTTGATAGCATTGCGCTCATCGAAACTTCGGATGGTACCATTTCGACTGTTGATATTCGGTAGGTAGCGGCGACGATGGAACAAGGTTTCTGCATAACCTTTGCTTCTTGCAAGCTCTTTCGCATGTTCCATGTAGGCTTGAACCTTAGGGAATGTGCGGAAGTAATCCTGTATCAACGCCCTTGCCTCATTGTTGGGTATCTCCATCCTTTGGGCTAATCCGAAGGTAGTTATACCATATATAATACCGAAGTTAGCCTGCTTAGCCTTCTTTCTCTGTGCATCCGTCACGTCATCAAGAGCCTCATGCCAGATCTTGGCAGCCGTCGCCCTGTGTATGTCGTAACCCTCTCTAAAGGCCTCCATCATATTGTCATCCTCTGATAGATGAGCCATGATTCGCAGTTCAATTTGGCTATAGTCAGCTGAAAAGAACATACATCCTTCCTCTGGAATAAAGCACTTTCTAATCTCTTTCCCATCGTCTGTTCGCACTGGAATATTCTGTAGATTAGGGTCGCTGGAGGATAGTCTTCCCGTTGCTGTTAACGCCTGATTGAATGAGGTGTGGATGTGTCCTGTACGGGAGTTTATTAGTTTCGGCAAGGCTTCGACATAGGTACTTAGCAACTTCTTCATGCCTCTGTAGTTCAGTATATTACGTACTATTGGGTGCTTAGACTCGATACTCTGCAACACTTCTTCACTAGTGACATACTGCCCAGTCTTGGTCTTCTTGGGCTTATCCAATATCTGCATCTTACCGAAAAGGATGTCTCCTACCTGCTTTGGGCTCGATATATTGAACTCCTCACCAGCCTCTTTAAAGATCTTCACCTCATATTGCCTCATACGTTCAGTGAATATCTTTGACGTTTCTTTTAACGCTTCCGTATCAATGCGAACACCGGTAAGTTCCATGTCAGCCAGTACACGGACAAGGGGCATCTCAATACTCCAGAACAACTCTTCAACATTGAGTTCTTTCAGCTTAGGAGCGAGTACATTCTTTAGACGTAAGGTGATGTCGGCATCCTCGGCAGCGTATTCATAGATATCGGAAGGGCTCAAGTCGCGCATATTCTTTTGCTTCTTTCCTTTAGAGCCAAGCAACTCTTCGATGTGTATGGTTTGATAACCAAGGAGTGTCTCAGCCATGTAGTCCATGTTGTGACGAAGCTCTGGTTGGATGAGATAGTGTGCTATCATTGTGTCGAACATCGCTCCTTTCAATTTCACCCCATAGTTGCTTAGCACCTCATAATCGTACTTGATGTTCTGACCAACCTTTAGAATCGACTCGTTCTCATATACTGGCTTGAATATTGCAACACGTTTCAAGGCTTCTTCGCGACTCTCTGGAATAGGGACATAATAGGCTTCCTTTTCCTCAACAGAGAAGCTCAAGCCCACCAATTCAGCACTGATAGCATCGGTAGAAGTCGTTTCTGTGTCTAAACTAAGCGTTTTCTTTGTTAAAAAAAGCTCACATAAGCGATGCAGATCAGCCTCATTATCAACGAGTTGATAGTTGTGTTGAGTCGTTTTAAGGCTCTCAAAACTCGCTTTTTTCGCTTCGCTTGGGGTGTCGGGCGTAAATTCTGCAAATAAATCAAGCTGATTTTCGACAACTTTTGACTTCTCTTTGTCTTTGTTAAGAAACTTGTTAATAAGTGTCTTAAACTCTAATTCTTCAAATATTGCACGTAGTTTCTCCTCGTCCGGTTGCTGAACTCTCATGTCATCGAGTTCCAACTGTATTGGAACATCTGTGCGGATTGTTGCAAGGAATTTAGAGATTTTGATATCTTCAACGGCAGCTTCAACTTTTTCTCGTAGTTTCCCCTTTATCTCATCAGTGTGAGCAAGCATATTATCAATGCTCCCGAATTGGTTAATCAACTTCGCCGCAGTCTTCTCGCCAACCCCCGGACAACCGGGAAAGTTGTCTGCTGTATCGCCCATCAACGCCAGAATGTCTATGACCTGGGCTGGGGTAGGGATGCCGTACTTACTTTCCACCTCCTTTTCACCAAGTGTCTCGTAACCTCCGCCATGCTTTGGACGATACATGTAAACGTTTGGTCCAATCAATTGACCATAGTCCTTGTCAGGCGTAAGCATAAAAGTTTCGATTCCATCGGCACCGAATCGGGTTGCAACAGTACCTATGATGTCATCTGCCTCGAAGCCATCTACCTGCAAGATGGGGATGTGCAACGCCTCTAATATCTGTTTGATTAAGGGAACAGAGAGTTTAATATCCTCTGGCGTTTCCTCTCTTTGCGCTTTATACTGGGGATACGCGTCGTGTCGGAAAGTCTTTCCATGATCGAAAGCAACCGCTATATGCGTTGGTTTCTCCTTCGTCAACACTTCATTCAGAGTGTTACAAAAGCCCATAATAGCCGATGTATTCAGTCCTTTGGAGTTAATACGAGGACTGCGAATGAGTGCATAATAAGAGCGAAAGATCAGTGCGTATGCATCAAGAAGAAACAGTTTTTCCATAAAAGTAAATATGTATTTCAAGCTGTAAAAGTACTAAAAATATTCCATAATATGCGATTTATTGACTAAATTTGTATCAAATTTGAAGTCAAAAATGGATACCCTTTCACTAATAAAGCAACCGATTGAAGCAGAATTAGTCGATTTTATCGACCTTTTTAACAATGCTCTTGACCATGAGGACGGGCTTTTACAGATGGTTTTGAACCATATTAAGCAACGTGCGGGGAAGCGTATGCGCCCCATTCTAATTCTCTTGATAGCTAAAAACTTTGGTAAGGTTTCGAGCGTAACACAGCATGCTGCAGTGGGATTGGAGCTTCTGCACACAGCATCACTTGTCCATGATGATGTCGTGGATGAGGCTGCTGAACGTCGAGGACAGGCTAGTGTGAATGCTGACTACGATAATAAGGTGGCTGTGTTGGTTGGTGATTATGTGCTATCAACGGCACTTTTGCACGTTAGTTATACCCATTCAGAGATGATAGTGCGCCGTTTAGCTGAATTGGGGCGCACCTTAAGTGATGGAGAAATACTCCAGTTATCTAATATACAGAACAAAGAAGTAACAGAAAAGGTATACTATAAGATTATAGAACGTAAGACTGCGGCTCTTTTCGAGACCTGTGCTGCGATTGGAGCAGAGTCTGCTGGCGCTACAGAAGAGCAGGTTGAGGCTGCAAGACTATTTGGTAAGAACCTCGGAATAGTGTTTCAAATCCGCGATGATATATTCGATTACTATGATTCGGAGGTTGAGATTGGTAAGCCAACAGGCAATGATTTTGCAGAAGGTAAGCTCACTTTGCCTATCATATATGCGTTGAATACAACGCAAAATGAGGATATGATGAGGCTAGTTCATAAGGTGAAAGCACATAATGTGACACATGAAGAGGTCGAGACCTTAGTTCGGTTTGCAAAAGAAAATGGTGGAATAGAATATGCGCAACGCCGTATGTGGGATTTCCATGCCGAAGCGCAAGGCTTCATCGACAAGTATGTTAAGGATGAAACGATACGCACTTCTTTGCAAACTTACCTTGATTATGTTATCAAGAGAAGGAAGTAATCACTCTTTCTTGTAGATTGATAGCACTCAATACGACGTCAGTCAATTTCGCAATCAAGCTATTTTATTAGTTATAAAAACGCCTTTCTTCAATGGATATAACAATTAGTGATCTTGGAGAAGGGCGTTTGGTGTTTTGAAAAATAATTTATTTATAAATTGATAATAGATTAATAATATAAAATTAATAATCTATTTTTTAAATCACGAAAAGCCTTTTTCTAATTTTAGGGAATGTTTTCTCTGATAAAGGTAAGTGTTTCTTGCTGTTTAAAGAAGCGTTTTCTCTTATGGTATTAGGTGTGTGGTAGGAATAGATAAATGGGATACAATGAAAAATCCCCACGCCTTTTATGAAAGGGTGGGGACGTTATGTGTTATGGTGTCAGTCTAGAAGAACTTAGTCTCCGAACCGATGATCTCACTTAGAAGAAGGTTGGTTAACCTACTTGTACCCATTCTGAACCAATAGTTAGTGAGCCACTTTTCGCCTAGAACCTCTTTAACGATAGTATAGTAGATAACGGCATCCATGACTGTATTAATGCCTCCTGCGGGCTTTAAACCAATCTGTATACCCGTCTTCTTGTGGTACTCCTTGATGGCTTGACAGAGCACATAAACCGACTCGGGAGTAGCACTAATCTTCTCTTTACCCGTACTTGTCTTCAGATAGTCAGCCCCGGCATACATAGCGAGGATAGCTGCTGTCTTGATATCACGTGCATTGCGGAGGTCACCAGTCTCTAGAATTACCTTCATGGGGACGTCTCCACAGGTCTGTTTAAGTTCACTGATGGTATCACAAACGCCCTCGTAATCGCCTGAAAGGAACTTACCTACAGGCATAACAATGTCAATTTGCGTTGCACCATCCTTGATGGCAAGTGCCGTCTCAATGGTTTTTACCTCAAGAAGAGCCTGTGATGAGGGGAAGTTACCCGTCACATTCGTAATGTCAACACCATCTACTTCGAGGCTATTAGCGATGAGCTTCGTGAAACAAGGGTATGCGCAGACAGCTGCGACATGCGGAAGATCAGGGTATTCGCTATCGAACTTGTTTACTTTCTCTACCATTGCGAGCACCTTCTCTTCGGTGTCTGCAGTGCTAAGAGTGGTTAGTTCGACGCTACCAAGCAAGAATTTCTTTACTTCAAGATTATCATTCTCTGATACTTTCTCGGCTATAATCTTTGTCACAGCAACCTTTACTTCCTCATCAGTGATGTTGAGGTTGTATTGCTCTAAAGCCTGATCGTACTCGCTTTTCTCAATGATTCCATTCGCTTTCTGCGCCTGGATATCCTTTGAAACGGTGTCTTTAATGATTCCCATATTGTTTGTTTTGTAATTAAGATATAGATGTTTTATTTATTAGTTTATGCTTTGTTTGATTGCTGATTATCAGTGAGTTTAGGGTTATTCTTATGTCTGTCTTTGTCACGTGACGTCTTTTTAGCAAAGCTGCGTTGCAGTTCTTCGGTGAGATTAACGCCTGTCTGGTTTGCAAGACAGAGTAAAACCCACAGAACATCAGCCATTTCTTCACCGAGGTTGGGCTTTTCTCCTGCCTTAAAGCTCTGGTCTCCATAGCTTCGAGCTATGACTCTTGCCAGCTCGCCAACCTCTTCTGTGAGGCAAGCCATATTGGTTAGTTCGCTAAAATAGCGTACACCATACTCCTTAATCCACTTGTCTACGGCCTCTTGAGCCTCTTGTATTGTCATTATTCCTTGTTTTTAGTGTCCATGCAGATGGTTACCGGACCATCATTTAGTAGTCTCACTTTCATGTCGGCACCGAACTCTCCCGCGCCAACGGGCTTTCCTAATGCTTCGCTTAACGCCTTGCAGAAGTAGTTGTAAAGTGGGATTGATACTTCATGGCGGGCTGCGTGGATCCAACTGGGTCGGTTTCCTTTCTTGTAACTAGCCATTAGGGTGAATTGAGAAACAACGAGTATCTCACCGTTGATGTCCATAATGCTATGGTTCATTACACCTTGTTCATCATCGAAGATACGAAGTCCTATAACCTTATTAACCAACCACTTAGCATCTTCTTCAGTGTCTTCTTCACCAATGCCAAGCAAGATGAGTAATCCAGCTTTAATGCTTGACTTCACTTGCTGTTCGATAGTTACGGACGCTTCAGATACCCTCTGTATTACAATTCTCATACGGCAAATGTACAATAATTATTTGGTTATCTGCTTATTCAGCATGAAAATAATTGTAAACTAGGCTTGCTTTGCTTGCTCCTATTATACTCGTAAGTGTTTGATTATCAGATTCTTTTATGTTCTTAACACTCTTCAGTTTCTTTAATAACATGTCTTTCGTCTTCGGACCAATGCCTTTTATGTTGTCTAACTCGCTGTGTAGCTGATGTTTAGAGCGTTGATTGCGATGGAAAGAGATAGCATATCTATGCACTTCGTCCTGTATCTGTGTGAGAACTCGGAATAGTTCGCTTTTCACATCAAGTGCTACTACCTGTTGCGGAAAGCCGAAGAGGAGTTCATTGGTGCGGTGTTTGTCGTTCTTGGCAAGTCCAGCAATAGGGATATTGAGGTGCAGTTCATCCTCAATCACCTCTCTTACGACTTCCATCTGTCCCTTGCCACCATCTGTAATGATGAGGTCGGGGAGGGGAGAACCTTCTTCTTGCATGCGGATGTAACGCCTTCTGACGACTTCCTGCATGCTTGCGTAATCGTCAGGACCTACTACTGTCTTGATGTTGTACTTACGATAATCTTTCTTAGAAGGCTTCATTCCTTTATAAACAATGCACCCGGCAACAGCGTCGGAACCGGAGATATTGGAGTTATCAAAGCACTCTATTTGGTAAGGGAGCTTCGGTAACTTTAGCTTTTCTTGCAGTTCTCGCATCAAGCGGGTCTGTTTCTGCTCTGGATTTAACTTCTCCATCTGTTTCAATCGATCGAACTTGTATTGCTTAGCATTCATCTCTGATAGTTCGAGAAGATGCCATTTATCACCGCGCTTAGGTATGACGAACTCCGCATCTTTTATCTTAAAATCAAGTTCAAAAGGTACTATTATCTCCTTAGCGGTGCTTTTGAAGCGTTCGCGAATCTCTAAAATAGCCAAGTTCAAGAGCTCTTCATCGGTTTCATCGAGCTTTCTCTTGTATTCATAAGTGAAACTTTGATTGATTGCGCCATTCTTAACATGAATGTAATTAACAAATGCGTTCTTTCGAGAATCATCATCTATGATGGTGAAAACATCCACATCTGTGATGGTATAACTAACGATCTCGTTCTTTGCCGCAAAATTATCGAGAGCAAGATAACGCTGTTTACAGAGTTCGGCATCCTCAAACTTTAGTTCTTCTGCATATTTCTGCATCTTCAGTTTGAGCATTTGTTGTACGTTACGAGTATTTCCCTTTAATATTTCTCGTGCTTGTTTGATGGCTTCCTGATAGTCTTCATAACTTTGTTTGTTGATACATGGAGCTCCACAGTTATGTAGATGATATTCGAGGCAAGGCTTATATTTACCCTGTTCTATGCCTTCTTTTTTGATGGGGTAGCGACAGGTGCGCGGCTTATAAAGCTTTTTTATGATTTCTAAGATGGCATACATGCTTCCAATATGGCTGTATGGACCATAGAATGTACCGGAATGCTTGTTGATAGTACGCGTCTTGAATATACGTGGGAAATACTCATTTGTGACGCAGATACTCGGATAGGTCTTACCGTCCTTGAGTAATACGTTATACTTAGGTTTGTACTGTTTGATAAGTTGGTTCTCGATTAGTAAGGCGTCTTCCTCTGTATTGACAACAGTGTAAGATATGTCATGAATCTTAGAAACAAGTACCTTTGTTTTGAATCGATCCACCTCTTTGTAGAAGTAAGATGATACACGACTCTTAAGGTTCTTAGCCTTTCCTACGTAGATAATTGTATGTTCGGAATCATAGTACTGATAGGTTCCGGGCTTCTCTGGTAAGCTCTGCACAATACTCTTCAGATGGGCTAATCGCTTCAAGTTATCTTCTTTATTCATTTTGTGTAACTGCTTTGTTTAAAGGTTGTTTAGTACTTTTCGTTTCACGTGGAACGTTAATATGCTTGCGAGAGTGTGGGTTTTGTTATGTGAGTTATTGTTTGTTTTATTTGTCACTAGCCTTGTCTCTACAGCTTCTGCTTGTTCACTTGAATGTGAGAGTCGCCTTATAAGGAAAAAGGAGCAACCCTATTTGTTGGATAGCTCCTTTCTTCTCGTTTCTTATTGGCTCTTTCTTGTTAGATTAGAATTGGAGCAAAGAGGTGACTTCTATGTCCTTACCGAATTGATTCCGACTATCAGGAAATTCGCTATGAAGCTCGATGATGAAGTTGCAATATACTTTCTTCGGATGGAACTTCTTGACTAAGTCGCATGCAGCCTTCATTGTTCCACCTGTTGCGAGTAGGTCATCATGCAATAAGACGATGTCGTTCTCGTTGATAGCATCCTTATGGATTTCGATAGTATCAACACCATATTCCTTTGCATAACTCTCTTGAATCGTCTCGCAGGGGAGTTTACCTGGTTTACGACAAAGCACCACTCCGGCGCCAAGACGGGTCGCCACGGCTGAAGACATGACGAAGCCTCGACTCTCAATACCGACTATCTTGGTTACACCCTTGTCTTTGTAGAGGTCTACCATCTCGTCTGTAATTTCTTGAAGAGCCTCTGGTGACTTGAATAGGGTAGTCACATCGCGAAAGTTGACACCCTTTATTGGCCAATCAGGGATGCACCTCAAGTTGTCTAATAACAGTTTCTTGTTCATTTTCAGTTTGTTATATAGTTATGTTTTATGCGTTAGTTTCACGTGAAACGAGGTTCGTTGTACATGAATTAGGCTATCTCCCCATGAGAACAAGTAGCACATTTATATCACTGGGACTTACTCCTGGGATACGACTTGCCTGTGCTAACGTCTCTGGTTGTATATGTTCAAGCTTTTGTCTACATTCTGTTGATAGGTCATGTAGCTCACTGTATTTGAAGTGACCCTTAATCTTTATATCTTCTAAACGGTGCATCTTCTCAGCAAAAACACGCTCTCTATCAATGTAGCCCTTATACTTTAATTTGATTTCTGCAGCTTCGGCAATTTCCTCCTTGCGGTTAGGTGTGGTCTCTATAACCTCTTTTAGGCTTGGAATAACAGCCGAAAGGTTCTCGAAGTTGACCTGTGGTCGAGCAATAAGGTCGGTTATCTTTGTTGAACCTTTTATAGGAGATGTTCCTAATTGTACTAGGAAATTATTTACTTCTGTAGGTTTAACGGATGTTGTGTTACAGTAGTTAAGGATGCGATCAATATTCTCTTTCTTCTGAATCCACCAATCATAGCGATCACGTTTGGCAATACCTATATTATATGCACGCTCTGTCAATCGTGCATCTGCATCGTCTTGACGTAATAAAATACGATATTCTGCACGTGAGGTAAACATACGATAAGGTTCATCAACACCCTTTGTTGTTAGGTCATCAATAAGAACTCCTATGTAACTTTCGTCTCTCTTCATAATGAAAGGATCCTGCCCTGTGCAGAGTAGGGCAGCGTTAATACCAGCAACAATGCCTTGTCCGCCAGCTTCTTCATATCCTGTGGTTCCGTTGACTTGTCCTGCAAAGAACAAACCACCAATGATTTTTGATTCAAGTGAGTGTTTCAACTGTGTTGGATCAAAGTAGTCATACTCGATGGCATAGCCCGGACGATAGATTTTAGCATCTCGTAAGGCAGGAATCTTGTGTATTGCTGATAGTTGAATGTCCCAAGGCATACTTGAAGAAAAGCCATTCAAGTACATTTCATTCGTATTCGTTCCCTCTGGTTCGAGGAAGAGTGGATGGCTATCTTTGTCTGGGAAGGTCACAAGTTTCGTTTCTATCGAAGGACAATAACGTGGACCAGTACTCTGAATCTGCCCATTGAAGAGGGGAGATTCTGCCAATCCGCTACGCAAGACATCGTGTACTTCTTCGTTCGTGTTGCATGTCCAGCATGGTAATTGTGGTAGATGTCGATATTGACCATGGTAAGAAAACTGGTGATAATCGCTTTCTCCAGGTTGTGGTTCCATCTCATCAAAGTGTACCGAACGGCGGTCAATGCGCACTGGAGTTCCGGTCTTCATACGTGCAGACCGAATACCATGGCGTGTAATACTCTCTGTAAAGTTGTGAACAGCGGGCTCTGCGCATCGTCCACCCTCCACCTTTCGCTTGCCGATGTGCATGAGTCCATTGAGGAAAGTACCAGCGGTGATAATAACTGTGCGTGCATATAAGTCTATTCCCCATATTGTTTTGATACCCAACACCTTACCTTTATCAACCAATAGTTCGTCTGCTTGATCTTGAAAGATATCAAGGTTGTCTGTCTGGTCAAGTCTCGTACGCCATTCCCAGATAAACTTACCACGATCGCATTGTGCTCTTGGACTCCATACAGCTGGTCCTTTTGATCGATTCAGCATACGGAATTGAATCGCTGTAGCGTCGGTTACCAGTCCCATATAGCCTCCAAGAGCGTCTATCTCTCTGACTATCTGTCCCTTAGCAATGCCTCCGATTGCTGGATTACAGCTCATCTGACCAATCTTATTCATATCCATTGTTATCAAACAAGTCATTGCACCCATGTTGGCAGCTGCTGTAGCAGCCTCACAACCTGCGTGTCCACCGCCGATAACGAGTACGTCATACTTGAATTTCATCTTTTTCCTAACCTAGTACAAGGGCACAATATCCCTAATTTTAAACGTCACAAAAGTAAGAAATTAAATCGAATTATACATCTAATGTTGGTATAAAACATTGATTAGAGGCATAAACTCTTTTATTTCTTAGTGGATAAAATTATAATAAAGAAGTTGTTTTATAGTGAAACTTTTGCTATATTTGCAACGTGGATGAAAAGATAAGGACAATTATTGCCTATGGCGATTACTTCAACGAGTTCATAAGGAAGTTGCTAGAAGATGTAGTGATGAAGTTTTACTATGTCTTTACTCTTTTGGAAACGAGGGAGAGGTTATCTTCAAAGTTTGTGAAACCTATCCGAAATGGGTTATATGAATTGAGAGTTGAATACGATGGTAATATATATCGAGCTTTTTTCATTTTTGATAAGGGTCGACTAGTTATCCTTTTTAACGGCTTTCAGAAAAAGACTCAGAAGATTCCGAATCGTGAAATCGAAAAGGCTTTAAGAATAATGGAAGAATATTATGCAGATAAGAAACAATAAGAACACTGATTATAGTGCTATATTAGATGAAAAGTTCGGGAAGCGTGGTACAGAACAACGTGCGAAGTTTGAGGAAGAAGCAAAAGCTTATTATGCATCACAAATCCTTTTGCAAGCAAGAAAGGAAGCAAAGATGACACAGAGCGAGCTTGCGAAACAGGTGGGTACAACGAAGTCTTATATCTCCAAGATTGAGAATGGTGTCGTTGAGCCAGGTGTCGGGTTGTTCCTCCGTATTATTAGTGCACTTGGTTTCCAGTTTGATATCTATCGCCCTTTAGGTGTTTGATAATTCTTATTGGAAAGGAAGAGACTTAAAGGAGTTATAATGTAAGAAGTTAAGCCCAATATTCTTTATATTATATTGGAAATCTTAGTATTAGCTTAACTGCATATAACTCCCATACCTCTCTTAATTCCCATTATTTTTAGAATCAAATCCACTTTTTTCTATTTATCTTTGCTCTTTTTCGATATTTCTTATTACCTTTGCGCCCATTGAGTGAGAATTAACTTATTAATAATGATGTTACAAACAACGAATTTCAATCAAGCTAACGTTTGCGCCTTATATAATAAAGGTGTAAATGCACGTGCTATTGCGTTGGATTCTTTAACATCTCAGAACGAGAAAAAGACAGCAAATTATTTGGTAGTTCCAAATAATTGTATACTCTCTCTCTCTCTCTAGTAGAGCAGGCGTAAATAACACATTTTTTCTTCTCGCATACGCGCGCGCGAAGCGTGCCGTAAACCCTGTAAACAAAGGACTTTCAGAAGTTTCCTTTGTTCTTTTTTTGTGTCCGTACCTAAACCGAAATATAGAGAAATTAAGCACGAAATAACAACTATTTTTAATCAATAAAAGCAATGAGAAAAAAGCAAGAAAAGAAAGATTATGAACGACCCGAGTGTATCGTTCACGAAATGGAAACAGAAACATTTATCTGTACATCTGTCACTCCTAACGCGCCACAAACTACGGAGGAAGATTGGGAAGATGGCGGAATGGTAGACGGAGGATCAGTTGACTTCTAAGCCACAGAGGTAAACAAAACAAAAGAAACAATTAAAACGACAACAATGAAAATCAAAAGAATTAATACGGCATTTCTGTTGCTCGCTCTCGCTGGTATGGCACTGACAGGATGCAGCAATGAGGATCTTGCCAATGTTTCTCCACAAGAGGAGGGTACAGGCAACGTGTCATTCTCTATCGTTGAAAAGGATTACGAACCAGCAGATGATACACCCAAATCACGTGCAGCAATAGAGGAAACAAAACCAGAGATACAAGACCTTGGCGACGGCTTAATGGCAGAGGTTAGCCTTGTGCCTGACACTACGCACAGAGCCGAAACTCCTAAGACACGTGCGATTAATACACCAACCCATTACACCATACAGGCTTACCAAAGCGGCGTAAAGAAAGGCGAGTTAAAAGGTACATTCAACGGCTCTACCTTTACACCTGATACAGGTCACCCAAAGTCAATCAGTCTCCCTCATGGTACTTACGACTTTGTTTGCTTCAATGACAAGGTGTCTGTTAGTGGTACACAATTTACGATCCATCGTTCTGATGCAGAAACTGCTCGCTTCACTGTACAACGTAGCGTAGCCATTAATCCTGTTTCTAAGCAGCAAATTACTTTTAAGATGAAACATGCAGGAGCTGCGGTAAGTATTAGTGTATGCTACATGAACTTTCTCCTTCACTGTAGAGCAACAAATGTCCCAGCTATAATGTGGGGAATGCCAACGTATAAGGGTGAATATATCAATCCAGCAGAGCAATACAAGTTCAAAGTGGAAACACCTGCAAGTGCAATACCTGAAACAATGGTCTATGACCTTGCCACTAATACTTCTTCCAATGCAACAATGGGGCAGATTTCCAGGTCAGATAAAGTGGATCCTTTCTTTGCACCTCCTGGACAGACACCTGGACAGACTTATGGTTTGCCATCTGGCGATATTGGAACCGACTATTGTCTCCCCTCAACCGACTGTTCAAAGTTTAAGATCACTTTTACAGATGGCACTCTCTTTGGGGTTGACCTTGCAGGAAAGACCATGACTGTACGAGAGAATAAACTGGTGGAGGCTAATAAGAGATATGTCATCTTGATACGTCTCTATAGTACTAATCAGTATTTATACAGTGATGGTACAGCAGGACCACGGGATAAGAACATTGGTAAGACACCTATTGCAGTTGTTATTGATCCAGACATACATTTGGCAGTAGCACTTCAAGACGCTAAAAACGCGGGTAACGATATTATGCAATGGTCCAGTGCAACCTCTTCACAAGAGACGTATCAGCCTTCTACCAATTATAGAGAATTGTTTAATTTTCTTGGAGAAGTAAGTGTCTCCGGAATAGCCTCCAACGCTGCTGCTAGCTATACTCCTTCAATAGCGAGTGGTCGATGGCGTGTTGGGTGTGTAGCACATTTCTGCATCATGGGGAATCTTCTGGGTCACATGTTGGAGGATGGAGCTGCCTATAAAGCATTTATTAATGAACGTCTTTACGACTTCCTTAGTCCTTCTAGTGCTGCGGCAACAGGTTTTACTCCAGTCCCTTCATCTGTAAACTTCCCAGCAATGAACATGACGCGCTTCAATGATGCGTTTACGAAAGTAGGAGGAACTCCTCCATCTGGAACATATTGGACGAGTATAGAGTGTAAGAATGGGACGGAATATAAGATGGCAACAATCACAATCTCTGGTGGCAAGTTTCATTTGAATATAAAGCCAAAGACAAGTACTGCTAAGGTGAGACCAGTTATCTACTATTAGAAGTCCGTCTTAGAATGTTTAAGTTGAAGTCCTTTTGTACTTTAAGTTAAAGTCCTCGACAGTTTTAAGTTAAAGTCCTCGAGGAGTTTAAGTTAAAGTCCTTCTGTACTTTAAGTTAAAGTATGACGGGACGGTAACTATAAGATGGAAGTCTTTGATTATAAGGGCTTTAAGGGGATTAGCCGTAAGGCGAAAAAGAAAAGACAATATCGTGTTAATCAACGGGGCGTAATGAATGCGTTGCGCCCCATATTTATAAACCTAAAAACTTTAAATTTATGATCTTTTTTAAAGTAAAGGAGAATGTTCTCCGAGTTGGTCCTCGTAAAGGACAGAAAGCGTATAGCGCAGTACCAAAAGCACCGAGTAAGTTTAGCGCTGCATGGCTGGTTGAGCGCATTGTCCGTGAAACTTCATTGAGTGAGGGCGATGTGCGTAATGTGCTTATCACGTTGAAGAACATCACCCGTGAGGTGGTTTCATTGGGTGGTTCGTTAGACCTTGGCGACATCTTCTCGTTCCGCACGGTTATTAACTCGAAGATGGAGGCTAACGAGAAGGATGTTTGTGCCGAGTCGTTGAAGAAACCGCATATTGTAGTGGCATGGAAGGAGCCAGTCCGTAAGGCATTGAAGGATATTCAGGTGGATGTGGATAACCCTGCGAGGAAGAAAAAAGGCCTCACCCCCGACCCCTCTCCAAAAGGAGAGGGGAGTGAAGAGCACCCAGGACCGCAGGTAGGATAAGACCTCCCCAAGCCCCTCCAGAGGAGGGGATGTGCCTACGGGGGCTAGTTCGGAAATGTGCCACGAAAAGTCTTTTCAAGCCAAAGGAGGGGGGAGTACCTAATGAGGAGACTAATTAGAAGAGAGTTGTTTGTATGATTTGAAACGACTTGCTAGATGTCTGCTGTTAGGTACTCGTTGTTATTTTGTTTCTAAAGAGATATGTTACTAGGTGTGTAGGTTCGTATGTTACTTTGTCTTTAGGACTCTGTTGATGCTGTTCTAAGGGTTTGTTTCCTTGCTTAAAGCAATTATGTTATTGTTATTCTGGCTCTAATTCCAATTAATTCCTTATCTTTGTAGCATAAATCAAATATATTACGCAATAACATTCATATATGCTTGTCCGTGTTGATAGAGGGCAGGCAGGAATCTAAACATTAAAAACCTACATGATTAAAAAGAAACTTTTAGTTACGTTTGCGGTAGGGCTATGTGCCTTAACTGCGGCTCATGCGCAGGATAATGAGTTCGATTTAGGTAGTCAGCGTTCGGAGATTCAGTTGGTAAATCCCGTTCCTGGCAATCGAATTGACCATCACGGACTCGTTATTAACCCAACTCCTCGTTCGTTGAAGATGATGAATGGTGAGACAATCGACGTCAGTAATGGTGTCCAACTCATCAATCCTGTTACGAACAAGAAGGTAAAGAGCATTGATTATCAGCCCGACCTCAACTTCATTCCTTTGGTTAAGAAAGGGCTACCTCTGCGTATCGAGTTAGTGAAAAATACTGCCCAATTCACAAAGGATATGGCTGGCGTAGCTGCAACTAATGGTGCTTACGTGTTGAAGATAACTAAGAATGGAATCAACATACAGGCTGAGAACGACCTAGGAGTGTTCTATGCCATCCAGACCTTGCGCCAGATGATGGAGAGCCCAGCTGTTGAGATGGGTAAAAAACTACCTTGTTTGGAGATTACCGACAGTCCCGTCTTCCCTTATCGTGGCGTTGTTGAGGGCTTTTATGGTACACCATGGTCACACGCCGTGCGCCTTTCTTTGATTGATTTCTATGGCAAATACAAGCTCAATACCTATATCTATGGACCGAAGGACGACCCTTATCACAGTTCTCCTAACTGGCGTTTGCCTTATCCCGAACGGGAACAAAAGAACATCAAAGAGCTTGTTGACGCTTGTAAACGGAACCGTGTAGACTTCGTTTGGGCTATTCATCCGGGTAAGGATATCAAGTGGAATGAGGAAGATTATCAGAATCTTGTGCATAAGTTCGACCTTATGTATGCGGATGGTGTTCGTTCGTTCGCTATCTTCTTCGATGATATTGAGGGCGAAGGAACCAATCCTAACAAGCAAGTTGAGCTTTTAAACCGCTTGACTAAGGAGTTTGTAAAGGCGAAGGGCGACGTTTCCCCATTGATAATCTGCCCTACAGACTACTCCAAACTATGGGCAAAACCAGGTGAGGATGGCCCGTTGAGCATTTATGGAAAGACCCTTGATCCATCCGTGAGAGTGTTCTGGACAGGCGACGTTGTGTGCAGTGACGTTACAAAGAGCACCCTCGACTGGGTAAACAGCCGTATCAAACGACCCGCATTCTTCTGGTGGAACTATGCAGTTACCGACTATGTGCGCAACTTAATACTGCAAGGTCCAGTATACGGATTGGACACCTCGCTCACAGCTAATGATATGTGCGGGCTCGTCAGCAACCCAATGGAACACGGCGAAGCCTCTAAGTTGCCCCTATATAGCGTTGCTGACTACACGTGGAATCCGTCTGCTTATAATGCAATAGATAGTTGGGAGCGTGGCTTGGAAGTAATGATGCCACGTGCAAAGGATGCTTACCGCACTTTTGCTATCCATTCTGCCGATACAGAGACAGGCTATCGTCGTGACGAATCATGGGAGACTGAGCCCTTCCGATTGGCTGATTACTCCAAAGAAAAGCGTGATAAGCTCTATCAAGAGTTCCAACGTGTGGTAGAGGCACCAGCTACTATCGAGGCAGGATGCACCGATTCGCTATTGCTCAAAGAGCTGAAACCATGGCTTGTAGAGTTTGGTAAGCTCGGAGAAAGGGGCAAGAAGGCGATCGAACTCATGGATCTCTATCGTTCAGGTGACGCTGGAAAGTTCTGGAAAGAGTATGTGAATAGTGGTATGACTGCGGCAGATAAGCAGGCATACGAGGCTCATAAGTCGGGAACAATGAAGTTACAACCCTTCTACGAGCACGCTATGTCCGACTTAGGCGATGCTTTTTACGAGCAGCAATCAGGTCTGAAAGCATTTACCTTGCGTGGGATTGGCTCTTACAAAAGCCTTAGTACTACCCAAAGTAAATTGATGTTAGATGGTGACAGCACCACTTTCTACACCTCAGGAGAGAGCCAGAAGGCAGGAGACTGGATGGGTGTCGCCCTCCCAGAACCTATGTCTTTGCGTGAGATACACGTACTTCAAGGTAGAAACTCTAAGGATGATTGCGACTTCTACGACCATGTTGCGTTGGAGTATTCCGTTGATGGCAAGACATGGAAGCCGCTTTTGACCGACTTGCACAACCAGTATGACATCCTGTGGAAGTCTGATAGTCCTATTGAGGCACGCTTTATTCGTTTGCGCCGACTCGATTCTGACCGTAAGAACTGGGCTTCTATTCGTTCGTTCGTAGTCACTCCTGTGGGGGCTGCTGATACAGCAACTGATGCGCTCCAGTTGGCGTTCGATCATCGTCCAGAGACTTCTTTCCATAGCACAGGCAGCCTTTCTTTCGAGGTTCCGAGCGGTATTACGGCTTACACCTTCCTACTTTCATTGCCAACGAACGAGCCTGTTTGCTTGCGACAATACGATAAGCGCGGTCGCTTGAAGGCTGAAATAAAGACCAACGAGCCGTTCTTCACCGCTAAAGTTGATAAGAAGGTTACTCGCATGGAATTAGTTGGTAAGGTTGATGTCTACGAGATTATACCTAAGAAATAAGTTCATTCTTTATACGTTTTATCGCCCTTCTGCGATAAAACTAAAGCCAAAAACAGGGATATACAAGCGTGTATCCCTGTTATTTGTATATATTAAACAGGTCTTATATGTCTTTTCTTTCTTTAAAGTAAGGTTATAGTTTATTATAAACTTATAGAATGCCAAATAGTGAAATTTGCATGTTTCGGATTAGTTTCTTACCTTTGCTGTGAATTAGTAAGCTATAATTTTTATTCAATATGGCGAAAGCAAAACCTTTTATCAAGTGGGTGGGGGGAAAGAGCCAGCTTATAGAACAACTGGAGGAACAGCTCCCTGCTGACTTTGGTAATTGGAAAGATGTGACCTATATAGAACCTTTTGTTGGTGGCGGAGCAATGCTCTTTTATATGCTTCAGCGGTATCCTAATATCCAAAGAGGTATAATTAATGACATAAATCCCGACTTGATAGGTTGTTATAAGACGGTTAGAGATAATCCAAAAGAGCTCATTAATGCACTCAAAGAGATAGAACTCTCGTATTTATCTCTTCAAACAGAAGAGGAACGAAAGAAGTTCTTTTTGGATGTTCGTAATAGATATAATGAGAAGAATCTAGACCTAATAGAGAATACAACAAAATTCTTCTTCCTGAATAGAACTTGTTTTAATGGGTTGTATCGAGTGAATAAGAATGGTCTTTTTAATGTTCCTTTCGGGCGTTATACTAAGCCAACAATATGTGATGCAGATACTATTTATAAGGATAGTGAGCTGCTACAAAGAGTTGAGATACTTACGGGAGACTTTGAAGAGACATTCCCTTATGCTAAAGAGAATACGCTTTTCTATTTTGACCCACCTTATCGTCCTTTGAACAATACGTCTAGTTTCAATGATTATACAAAGGAAGCTTTCAATGATGAAGCCCAGGTTCGTTTGAAATGCTATTGTGATCGTATTCATCAAGCAGGCTTTCGATTCATGTTAAGTAATTCTGATAGTAAGAGCAAAAACAAAGAGTTAGGCTTCTTTGATACGCTTTATGCTGATTATAAAATAGAGCGAGTATTGGCTTCTCGCAGTATAAACTCTAATCCTAATAAGCGTGGAAAACTGACAGAAATACTTGTACATAACTATAACGAAACAAAGAAATTAAATCAAATAAGCCTCTTTCCAAGTATCTAATTCCTATTGTGTTAGGTATGAAGAGAGGTCATTTTACCTAATTAATAATAATCTAAGTTTATGCAAAAAGATTTTAATGTATTCATGTCCCAATTGCAAGAAACAAATCAAACTCTTGCTTTCTTTTGTGATTTTGATAAGATTACAAACAATGTAGATGGCATAAAGTTGAGCTTATGTATGCTCAATAGTCTTATTGGATCGCCTAATCTTCGGAGGGATGTAGAGCTTATATGGAATCGAGATAAGAGTGCATTCAGTATTATGGACATTCTTATTGCCGTCCGTAGTGGGGGTAAAAAGAAAGTCCTTAATTCGTCAGGTGAATGTATAATACTCGATCGGTTGTTTGAGAATGTAGATGGAGTAATGGAGTACTTAGAGGGTACTGGTCTTGCAAACATATTCAGAGAAGGTAAGATTAAAGACCTTGTTGATTATGTCTTTGGTATAGAAACGGGTCTTGATAGTAATGCTCGCAAAAATAGAAGTGGGCATGTTATGGAGCAAAGAGTGGCTTCTATTTTTGATGATAATGGTGTTCAATATCGTAAAGAAGTCTATTCAACAGAGTGGGCTGAGCTACAACGAGTATTAGGTGATGATGAGAAGCGTTTTGATTTTGTTATTCCTACGGCAAACAAAACCTATCTCTTTGAAGTAAACTTTTATAGTGGTGGAGGATCAAAGTTGAATGAAGTGGCACGAGCCTATGCAGAACTTTCTCAAAAGATAAACTCCGTAGAAGGATTCGAATTTGTTTGGATTACTGATGGTGTAGGTTGGAAGCAGGCTAAGAATAAGTTACATGAAGCTTATAATATTATACCACATGTATATAACTTGACGAGTATTAGTGCTTTTATTGACCTGATAGAGAATGTATGATAGGCTCCTTTTTCAAATCAACTAATAATGATTTTACTATAGTACAAGGTGATTGTGTCAAGACTTTGTCGAAGTTTAAATTTGCTTTTGATATGGTCTTTGCTGATCCTCCTTACTTCTTATCTGGCGGTGGAATAAGCTGTCAGAGTGGTAAAGTTGTTTGTGTTGACAAAGGCAAATGGGATAGACCTATGTCGCAAGAAGGTATGGATTCCTTCAATCTTGGTTGGTTATCTGCATGCCGTGAACACATGAAAGACAATGCAACTATATGGATAACTGGGACACACCATAACATCTTTAGCGTCCAACAACAGCTGTTGAAGTTGGGCTTTAAGATACTTAATGTCATCACATGGGCTAAGACTAACCCTCCTCCTAACATCTCTTGCCGTTACTTTACATATAGTACTGAGTTCATAATATGGGCTCGTAAGTCTCCCAAAGTGGCTCATTTCTTTAATTACAAACTGATGAAAGAACTCAACGAAGGTAAGCAGATGACAGATGTTTGGCGGTTGCCTGCTATCGGGAAGTGGGAGAAGTCATGCGGAAAACACCCTACACAGAAACCTTTATCAGTGTTAGCTCGATTGATACAAGCCAGCACCGAACCTGGTGCATGGGTATTAGATCCCTTTAGTGGTAGCGCTACAACGGGTATAGCTGCTAACTTACTCGGCAGGCGTTACTTAGGTCTTGAAATAGAGGAAGAGTTTCTTTCTATGAGTAAGAATAGGCGGGTTGAGTTGGAACAGGCTACGATTCGTAATGAATATATTGAAAGGTTGGTTAAACTAAAGTGTGTTCTTCCGCCCAAGAAAGAAATGTTAGTTAAAGAGTCTGTGCCTGTTTATAATGTTCCATGGCTATGATCTCATATTAAGATAGAGTTTTTCTCTCTATGAGTTCAGCACATTCCAGATTATTACAAAAGGCTTGTAATGGTTCTCCAAGTGCTTTGTAATGGTTCTCCAAAGCACTTGTAATAATCTGGAATGATATTTTCTGTTATTTTAAAAACGTTCTTTGTCCAAAGAAAAGACGGGAGAGTCCAATCTTATCCATCACCCATGTGATGGCAAAAGAGCCCGTTATGGCAAAGAGAACGCTTATGAGAAGGAACAACATGCCCGTTGGCTCTATCTTAATCAGTAGGTTTTGATAGTACTTGGCAAGTATGGTGAAGATGGGAGAAAATAGCAATAAGGGGAAGGTGTTGCGCCCAACAAAGAGCATGATACGGCGTAATTGCGTTGGAATTTGTAGGCGATAGAGCCACAATAACGTACTGATTACGAGGTAGACGATGCACACACCGCCGTATGAAGCACGATTATAATTGTTGACATCGAGGCTAATTATGATTAAGAGAATGATGATCCACCATTGAGTTGGGAAACTTTTGCGGAAGTCTCCAACCCCTTGTCGGATGATGACACCGCCAAGGAAGTAGGCAGCATTAGCCACTGAAAGGAGTTGACAACCATGAGATAGGAGCCAAAGAAACAAGGTTAGGAGGATAGTTCGACCTATCCAGAGTTGTTGAGGCTGGTTAAGTGTGTTGATGAAGTTTGCTATTTTACCCTTTTTAGAGCCTTCTCTCGACTTTAAATCCACATTAGTTGTATCTGTACCACTCGTCTTGATAACTCGTCCTGACGGCGTTTTAAATGCCAAATAATAGGACAATCCACATAGAATTAACGTGTGTAAGTACCAATAAGGACCTATTGGATGTAGGAAGATATGGTCTAAGAGGATGGCAGATGTTAGATGATTGATGTGTTCCCGAATGGGTAGGAGTGCCGCCATTAACGTGTAACTCGATTCCATAATGGCGTAAGGAATGAATATCCAAAGAAGCGTTTTACCTAAAGCCGACCATGATTTGCGCACGTTAAAGAGGTAACCAGAGACTAAGAGAAAGCCCGGCATGTGAAAAGTATATACATATTGCTTGGCAACGGGATAGGTGTTACCGATGTAAACAAGGTGGAATGCAATCATTAAAGTTATGAAAACGCATTTGAGGAAGTCGAGTTCTTCCACCCTGGGCTTGGCTTTGTGTAATTGAATTATCATTTGCGCAAAGTTATGAAAAAGGTTGAGAATGACAAAGAAGAGCGTCGGTTTTCCTGTAAGAGTGGGTTTTCTTGTGGCTTTATACGGTATGAAGAGAAGGGTAGTTTTTGCTTTGTTTGAGTCTAGATAAAAGGAAAGTGGATGTGTCGAAACCCTTGTTTTGACGCATCCACCTAATTTGTTTGTATGTGTTCAATAGACTTTATCGCCTATAGAAACGCATGAAATTTACTTTACTTGATATGCTCTTCCGAGTGAAGCATGTGCTCTGGAGAGAGAATCGCATCCAACTTCTCCTTAGAAAGAATATTGTGTTTGAGGACGAGATCATAAACAGAACCACCAGTTTCGAGGGCTTCCTTGGCAATCTTTGTGCTGTTCTTGTAACCGATGTAAGGGTTCAGAGCGGTTACAATACCTATAGAATGCTTCACCATCTCTAGGCATCTTTCCTTGTTCACTGTTATGCCATCGATACACTTCTCACGTAGTGTGTCCATCGCATTAGGCAACCATGTGAGGTCTTCAATGAGGCATTCTGTGATGATAGGTTCCATGACGTTCAACTGGAGCTGACCTGCTTCTGCTGCAATCATGATGGTTGTGTCGTTGCCAATCACCTTGAAACAAGTCTGGTTAGTAACCTCTGGAATGACTGGATTCACCTTTCCTGGCATGATACTTGAGCCTGGAGCCATAGGTGGGAGATTGATCTCGTTCAATCCACAACGTGGACCAGAAGCAAGCAAGCGGAGGTCATTGCAGATCTTAGATAACTTAACAGCTAGACGCTTCAAAGCGCTTGAGTAACTAACATAAGCACCAGTGTCTGGGGTTGCTTCTACCAAGTCTGAGCCAGCAACAAACTGATACCCGGTTAGCTCTGAGAGCTTTTCTGCACAGATCTTAGGGAATCCTGGGGCAGCGTTCAAGCCTGTTCCTATGGCAGTACCACCCATGTTGATCTCATGTAAAAGGGCTGCATTGCGGTTGAGATTAGCGACTTCCTCCTCTAAAGTATTTGCGAAGGCGTTGAACTCCTGACCGCTAGTCATAGGCACAGCGTCCTGTAGTTGGGTGCGACCCATCTTGATGATGTTCTTAAACTCATTGCCTTTTTTGCGGAAGGCATTGATTAAGTGGTTCAGAGACTCAATCAGTTTGCTATTGAGAAGGATGAGAGTTAGACGTATGGTAGTAGGGTAGACGTCATTAGTTGATTGACCACAATTAGCGTGATCATTCGGTGCGCAGTATTGGAACTCGCCCTTCTTATGACCCATAACTTCGCATGCGCGGTTCGCAATCACTTCATTGGCATTCATGTTAACGGACGTTCCTGCACCACCTTGTACCATATCGGTAACGAAGTTCTCATGCATCTTTCCACCAATAATCTCTCGACATGCTTGAGCCATCGCATCAGCTACTTCGTTGCTAATCTCACCTAATTGTCGGTTCGTCTCAACGGCTGCTAACTTCACATAAGCTATTGCTGTGACATAGTCAGGATAGTCACACATGCGCTTACGTGATATGTGATAGTTATTGATGGCACGCTGTGTTTGTACACCATAATACGCCTCTTCTGGTATTTGAAGTTCACCTAGAAGGTCACTCTCAATACGAAATTTCTTTTCTTCCATTGCTTAATTAATATTTTGTTTAGTATTATTTAGTATGCTTTGATACGATATATTAGTATGCTTTAATGCGATACATGAACCCAAGTTCAATGCGGTTTGTATTGTAGTTACTCAATCCGCTGAGTTCTGTAAAGCGTACCTTCTTACCTATATAAGCGAGGAACACACGTAGATCTTGGCTCTTGATAGGGTAGTATTCAACGCTTCCTACATAGCCATAACTCTTGCGGTAATCTTTGAGTGAGGTGATATCTTTAGCACTGGCGGTCTCATACATACCCTTTAACATTAGGTTCCATTGTGGTGCGAATTGCCAGTTTACTTTCGTAACAAAGGTGTTGTAATGCACACCGGAAGCCCACACATTATTGCTATAGACGTTTGGACTGGCTGTCTGCATATCCTTTGAAGCGATACCAGAACGGTCGACTCCATCCGACGAACCCACATAATCGAAGTAACATTGTAGCTTCTCTAAGTTCAATCTCTGCCCAAGTATGACCATACGACTATACTTCTTACGTGCTTCCCCTTGTATTCCACATGCCCAGCGAGTCTGTAGTTTGTCACCAAAGAAGCTACCATTCCAGTTGACGATATAGGTTAATGGATGGCAGGAGGGCTTTAGAGGTTTCAGATTTAAGCCATTCCCATCCTCATACATGGCGTTTTCACCATAGATGTCAGCGAACTTATTGCTATGAGAGTTAGATACCTCAAAGGCAAACTCCTGCGTTGGAGTAGGGGTGTAAGCCACTGTCACACCAGCAACAAAGATGTCCATCTGCGAGAGAAAATCGGAGTATTGATAGATAAACAGCGGATTTTCATCATATTCGAAGCCTCCCCATATCTGCCCCATCTTACCTACTTCAACCCTCCAAGCGTCCGATACCTTATAACCAAGCATCATTAAGTCGGTCGCTTTAGCAAAGTTATCCTCACTGGTAGCACCATTCGACTTGTTTAAATGGTGTCGGAAGCGGTAGTAGAGTTGGTCTGTTAGATGACCTTTAACCTCTATTCTTAGTTGTCTGTTGGCAAAGTGTGAACTCCAATCTTTGCTTGCGTCTTGGTCAAGTTGCGCGCTTGCAGCATAGTTGAAGTACACATTAAACTTGTCATTGGACTTCTTTAGCTTCACAACCTCCTCTGCTAATGATTTGAATTGGTCATCATTAGCACCGTAGCCAGTATTGTCTTGCGCTGTTGCTCCCAACGACAAAGCCAAGGGCAAGGTGCAAAGTAAGGTCTTTTTCACGCTTCTTAGTTTCATTATTGATAGTTTCTTCTCCCACACGAGCACCTATGGAATAAGTGTCAAGGTGATTCTTAGTTCTGCAATTACTAATGTTATAATCCTATCAGAACCATTGTTTTCTATGTATTGAGTTGTTTTCACAAATGTAGGAAAAATATCCATACATGCAGAGAAGAGAGTGAATAAAAGTCAAGGAATTAACAATCTTTAGTATCACAAAGTAATCTGTCGAAGCCAACAAGGCGTTTTTCCTATGGTAAAAGTTACATTATGACAGTCTGTCCTTCCGTTTCCTTGTGGAGAGATGAGGTTCGATGAGTGGCATTCGGAGTGTTAATTCGTTACATGGATATGCCAATTCATTCCCTATAAAGTCGATAGACTCAATGAAAGCTGTTGGTTGATTCTTCGTTACTTAGTATGTAATAAGCATCTAAGGAAAATGACAAAATAATATTAAAAACCTATTCGTCTTCAGAAATAAATGCTACTTTTGTCCATAGTATGAGATTAATAACAAAACTTTTCACGCTTTTGTCGCTGTTTGCCTTTGCATCGGCAGCAATGGCACAAGACCATATCAACCCCGAAGACCGACCTGTTGACATGGATTCACCGACGTTTGTTCCGATGGTACACATCGGTAAAGCGAAGGTAGGAAGCGATAGTATTCAATACGTAAGGACAAGTAATGTGTATGTATTTCCGCCTATGGAGTTCAAAGATAAGGCTCAGGAGATGGCTTATAACCGCTTGGTTTATAACATAAAGAAGGTTCTCCCCATCGCTAAAGAGTGTCATCAAATTATCCTTGAGACGGGTGCTTACCTCGAAACTATCCCTACGAAGAAGGAAAGAGATGAGCACATGAAGCGTGTGGAAAAGGAGATTTGGAACACATATAAGCCTCGCATGAAGAAGTTAACATTCACTCAAGGCAAGCTACTCATCAAACTTATCGACCGCGAATGTAACTCTACTTCCTACGAATTGGTGCAAGCTTTCCTTGGTCCTGTTCGTGCTGGTTTCTATCAAGCGTTCGCTTGGGCGTTTGGAAGTAGCCTAAAGAAGCGTTACGATCCACAAGGAGCTGATCGCCTTGTAGAGCGTATTGTACTGCAAGTTGAGGCTGGTCAATTATAGTGGTAAGCCTTAACTATTACCCTGAAAACACTTAGCAATACCGCAAAAGAGACTTATCAAACTTAGAAAATAAACTAAAAAGTGATGACGAATAGATTAAAATACTAATAAAAATAATCTATTTTTTAAAACACGAAAAGGTCTTTTGCAGGATAGATAGGCGTTAGCTGTTGTTTAAAGAAGCCCCTTTTGGAAGAAAGAGAAGAGTAGGTGGTGTAAAAGCTAAGGCTTTCTAAAAGGAGAAAAGGGAGTAGGGAGGAAAGAAAAAAGGTTGTTTCAAGGCAATAACCAATCGGTTAACATGCGTTGAAACAACCTTTCTTATTATAGGAATAAGACACTCTCATTACCTTGATTAAATAGCAAGTCGAGGATACTCAAGTTCGGTTGGAATCCGTACTTATGCTGGTAAACCTGATAGTAAGTACATGGCTTGAACTCGTCATCACGCCCCGGATGCTTCGGGCGAATCGTTTCTCGGAAATCAATCACGCCCTCAGAGGGTTCCAGCTCATAGCTATCTGTGCGCCTCATGCAGGGCATTATGTCGATAAGTTCGCACATCTTCAATGTGATCTCCCAGTTGAAATCATAGAGAAAGTCCCACTTTCGTTCAAAGAAAGGGCGTATATCGTCCTCGTAATACTCGAAGAATGGACTCTCCCCGTAGGCTGATTGCAATGCATACCAGTGCTGATGACGCCAGTTAGCATGGTCGCTTATGCGCACATCTTTCATCTCGCACTTCGCTCCCTCAAACTTCTCCACAGGGATGGAGAGCGTTTGTAGTCCGTTGGTAGCAGCTATCACACATCTATTTCGATAGGTTTGCTTCACGAAATGGTCGTGTTGCTCTATCAAACAAGCATCGTATCTATTCAGCTTCTGATACCATTGAACGGGACCAAAGTAGGTTGATGAAAGAAGTGCAGACGCCATTCTTTACTTGATATTATCGACCCAGTTGAACAGACGATGCCAACGAATGCCACCGAAACCCTTACGATCTGGATCGCTAGACCACCATATAAAGATAGGCTTACCCACGATATGATCTTCTGGAACAAAGCCCCAGTAACGACTGTCGGCAGAGTTATGACGGTTGTCACCCATCATCCAGTAGTAGTCCATCTTGAATGTGTAACGCGTTGCAGGGCGTCCGTTGATATAGATCTTGCCGTTCTTTACCTGCAAATCGTTCTTCTCGTACACCTTAATACAGCGTTCGTAAATAGGGAGGTTATTGAGGGTGAGGGTGATAGACTTACCCTTTGCAGGAATCCAGATAGGCCCGTAATTATCACGAGTCCAGCCTGTGAAAGCATTCAATGGATAGTAAGGACCAGAGTAGATGTCCTTATCTGTGACAGGACGAATAGCCTTGATGAGTCCCAAACGCCTCATTTCTGCAGCGGCTCTCTTGGTTAATGGCATGTAACCATCATACTCTAAGGCTGCGTTGTTAAGTACTATTCCTTTGCTGATATCGCTTCCATGCAGGTTTGTTAGACACTGAACATCCTCATTACTAATCTCTAATTCCTTGCGAAGGTCATCATACTGAGCACCGAGGAGGTCGGCTGTTGTGATGTTATTGAGCTTTACAAAATAGGTATATTGTACCTTTTCAGGTTCCTTATTAGGCTTGCCATCAAGATAGATAATCTTATTCTTGATTTGAAGAGTTTGTCCGGGAAGACCCACACAACGCTTCACAAAGTTCTCACGGCGGTCAGTTGGACGCCAATCCAACGTGCCATAAGTACCCACATTATTAATAACGTAGTTTCGACCAACAGTGTAAGCATTATCATAAAAGGCACGTTGTTGAGCTATACTCATCTGATTCAATTTGATGTTCGGATGCTGTTGTGCCAACGTATTCTCGCCTAATGTGTAGACAGTTTGATAATAGTCTTGACCCTGATAGTTCGGTTCGCTCATAATCGTGTCACCTGCTGGATAATTAAAAACAACGATGTCGTTCAATTCAACCTTGCCCAATCCCTTTACGCGACGATAGTCCCACTGCGGCCAAGAAATGTAACTCTTCGTATCGATAATAGGGAGAGTATGCTGTGTCAAAGGCATTGTCAGCGGTGTTTCCGGTATACGAGGACCATAGCTGACCTTCGATACTAAGAGGTAATCACCAGTAAGTAGTGACTTCTCAAGAGACGATGATGGGATCACATAGTTTTGAAAGACAAAGAGGTTAATGAAGTACGTTGCGACCAAAGCAAACACTAATGCATCCACCCAACCCATAATGAATCGGACTGGACCTTCAGCCTCTTTCCACCACTTCCAACGTATCTTCTTGGTGATATAATAGTCGTAGATGAATGGCACAACGACTAATCCCCACCAGCTTCCAACCCATAGTAGGAATAGAAGATATAGAACAGTAACACTAATAAACTTTGCCCATTGCTTCCTTGGATCTAGGGCTGCTTTTTCCTTATCTATCATATCTTGAAATACAGTTAGAACTTAAATAAGTCGCTTGTAGTCAATAGACCGGTATGGTCCTTGGTGTATTCTGCTGCTAAGACAGCACCCAATGCGAATCCTTTTCGACTATGAGCATCATGTGTTATGGTTATCTTGTCGGCATCAGAGTCATAACTGATACTATGAATACCGGGCACTTCGTCGCGTCGAATAGATGCAATAGGTAGTTCGTTAGAAGCCACATCATTTGTGCCAGACTCTGTACCATCTGCATTGTGCTGAAAGCCCTTTACCCACTTATCTTTGCGGTCGAGATTATTAATGATGTCCTCTGCTAAAGTGATAGCAGTACCTGATGGAGCATCGAGCTTATGCACATGGTGCACCTCTTCCATTGCTACATTGTACTGTGGGAAACCGTTCATTATCTTTGCTAAATAGCGGTTAACGGCAGAGAAGATGGCTACTCCTATAGAGAAGTTGCTTGCCCAGAACAATGTCTGACCACCCTCTGTACAAAGTCGTTCTACCTCCTCCTTGTGGTCATTCATCCAACCTGTTGAACCGCTCACTACCTTCACATTGTGTGCGAAGGCACGCTTATAATTGCCGAAAGCTGCCGTAGGGTTGGTGAATTCAATGGCTACATCTGCAGACGAGAAAGCCGGTGAGTCGAAGTCATCGGGATTGTTTACATCTATGATACTAACGATTTCGTGACCACGTTCGAGGGCTATTTGTTCTATCATGTGCCCCATCTTACCGTAGCCAATCAGTGCTATCTTCATAACTAATACGTATTAAAAACAATGCAAAGGTAGCTGATTTACGACATAAAACAAAATTACTTCACTTATTTTAAGTAAGGTGTAAGCAAGCAAAAGATAAAAAATAAGTATGCAAGAAGGGCTTTATAATCAAAAAATTCGTATATTTGTCTTCTGTTAATAAGCCACGAATCTATGATGGAACAGCTCATCCACTATGTATGGAAGCATAAGTTATTTCCTTTAACAGGACTTACAACTACAGATGGTCAGACCGTTGAGGTCATCGACCCAGGGCTTCCTAACCGCAACGCAGGCCCCGACTTCTTCAATGCAAAGGTGAAGATAGGTGGGACGTTATGGGTGGGTAACGTGGAGATACACCTCCGTTCGTCTGATTGGTACCTGCATCACCATGACAGAGATCCACATTATGATAATGTAATACTACATGTTGCAGAGTCAATCGACCTTGCTGTCAAGACCAGCCGAGGTGATTATCCACCGCAAATGAGACTTGCCATCCCTGATGCAGTGCGTGACCATTATCAAGAACTACTATCAACCGATGACTACCCAGCCTGTTACAGGATCATCCCCAACCTCTCCAAGCTCATGATTCATGCGTGGATGAATGCCTTACAAGCCGAACGCTTAGAGCAGAAAGCACATGCCATCACGGAGAGACTACAGTCATGTAATGGTTCATGGGAGCTTGCTTACTTCGTAACCTTAGCCCGCAACTATGGCTTCGGCATAAATGGTGATGCCTTCGAAACGTGGGCAAAGGCTCTACCCTTGCATGACGTCGGTCATCATAGGGATGACTTAATGCAAGTGGAAGCCTTCTTCTTGGGGCAAGCAGGGCTACTCGAGCAGACCTCGATACCTAAACGTTACCAGCAGGAAGCACTCAATGATGCTTATTATCAGCGCCTGAAGACGGAGTATCAATATCTATCTCATAAGTTCCAGTTGCACCCAATGGATGCAAACCTGTGGCGATTCCTACGATTAAGACCGCAGAATTTCCCTCACATACGCATCTCTCAGTTAGCAAACCTCTATTACGAAGAGCGTTCGGGACTATCCCGTTTATTAGAGTGTGAAACTATCAAGCAGGCACACGAGCTTCTTTCGACGCAGGTAACAGCCTATTGGGAGACGCATTACATGTTTGGTATTGAGAGTAAAAGGAGTGAGAAGCGACTGACAAAAGCCTCGTTAGACCTGCAGATTATCAACACGGTCGTCCCCATTCTATTTGCTTATGGTAAGCACAAAAGCAATGAGAAACTTTGCGAACGTGCCTTTGACTTCCTTGAAGCACTAAAGGCTGAACACAACCACATTGTTCAGATGTGGGAAAAAGTGGGGCTATCGGTGGAGACAGCGGGTGACTCTCAAGCACTCATACAGCTCAAGAAAGAGTATTGCGACCCCAAAGACTGCCTCAGATGCAGGATAGGTTACGAGTATCTAAAGGCTCAATCCGTATCCACCCCAACAATGGGTGAGATGGAGAAGGGCGATATTTCAAACAATAGAAACTAATTAATTATCAAACTATAAAGCCTCATCAGATACATAGAGAATTGTTGTAAATGGCTTACAACTGCTGCTTTTACAGATGAGCTAACACACTTTTACAAACATGAAGACTAATTACATCTTTGAAACAAGGATGGAGGTTCGTGATTACGAATGCGACATTCAAGGGATAGTTAATAATGCCAATTACTTGCATTATACCGAACATACACGTCATAGATTCCTCCGTTCGCTAGGCGTGAGCTTCTCTGCTCTACACGAGAAAGGCGTTGATGCGGTCGTTGCTAGAATGCAACTGACATACAAAGTGCCATTGACTTGTGATGACGAAATCATCTCTCGCATGGGACTCAAGAAGCAGGGACTGCGCTGGGTGTTCTCTCATGACCTCTTCCGAGCTAGTGATGAACGTCTGTGTTTCCATGCAGATGTTGACCTGGTAGTGCTTATCAATGGGCGATTGGGTTCTAGTCCTGACTATGATGAGGCTTTCGCCAAGGTCTTAGAAACTGATGCGTAGTCCCGACATCCAACTCTTATCTCTGACAAAAGAGGGATAAGAGTTGCACAATAAGCCTCTAATTCGACAAGAAAACCTAACCATTATGGAAGCACTCAACGCCATTCTGCTAACTCGCCTAACCCGTTTTCACCTCCGTGAGATAGCCGAATTGTATCGCAGAGCAGGCTCTGCAACAGCAGTAATAGAGCATAAAAACGATATTCGAGAGATTCTCCCTGATGCGTCAAAACAACTCGTTGAAGCACTCAAGGACGTGGATCATCTTCGTGCAAGGGCAGAACAAGAATTGAATTATTGCCTGCAACATGACATCCAAACGCTTTGTATGAATGATGAAGATTATCCACAGCGGTTGAGAGAATGTGTGGATGCCCCTCTCCTACTCTACTTTAAAGGTAATACAAAGCTCAACGCACGCCATACCATCAACCTTGTTGGGACGCGCCATTGCACCCCTTATGGTCAAGATATCATTCGCTTGTTTATTAAGGAATTGAAGGCTCTGTGCCCAGATGTGCTTATCTTTAGTGGACTAGCATACGGGGTGGACATCTATTCACACCGAGCTGCACTGGAGAATGGCTTTGATACGGTTGGAGTATTGGCTCACGGGCTGGACGATCTTTATCCTCGTGGACATCAAGAGACTGCTCTCAAAATGATAAAACAGGGTGGTTTGCTCACTGAATACATGACACATACACAGCCCATAGCCCGTAACTTCGTGCAACGCAACCGCATTGTGGCTGGTTGTTCAGATGCGACTATCCTCATAGAATCGGCTGCTAAGGGTGGAGGACTTATCACTTGTGGGATTGCCCGCAGCTATGGTCGTGAGGTATTTGCCGTTCCTGGAGCCATTGGAGCTACTTATAGCGAAGGCTGTAACAATCTTATTCGAGATAACGGAGCAGCCCTCATCACTTCAGCAACCGATTTGGTGAAGGCGATGGGATGGGATGAGGAGCAGAAACTAGTGCTTGCACAACAACAAGGAATCGAACGGGAACTTTTCCCTGATTTGTCGCCAGAGGAAGAACGGATCGTTCGTACCCTACAAAGTAACAACGACTTACAGATAAATATGCTATCCGTAAAAACAGACATTGCCATCTCTCGCCTCACAGGTATTCTATTCACTTTAGAGATGAAAGGTCTCATCCGCGCCATGGCTGGTGGTTGTTATCACCTCATGGTGTAGTAGGGTAAGATGGAAAGAAAGCCCTTCTGTAATTCAAAATTATGGTTAGTACTATTTGAAGGGGGCGCTTCTTCAATGTGAAGAGACGCCTTCTTCATAG